>Ga0209541_10003031_pt1 | contig 31215 bp, 35 predicted proteins | sample RifCSPlowO2_01_FD_184027 | JGI IMG/M metagenome (GOLD analysis project Ga0209541, IMG submission 184027) | Groundwater microbial communities from Rifle, Colorado - Rifle CSP2_plank lowO2_0.1 (SPAdes) (version 2) | ecosystem: Environmental > Aquatic > Deep subsurface > Groundwater | place... | reverse complement strand
TTTCCGTATTCCATCTAGTTAACATAGTTCACCTCCTTTAGTTAATCAGATGATTAAATGAGGTGAACTTCATTTAAGAATTATTTATTAGACACGCTCCAGTAAAATTTAAATTTATAAACTTCTCCATCTTTTATTAAAGATGAAAAAAAGACTCAGGAAAAAAAATTCTTCTTTAAATTTATTTCCTTTGCAAAAACAATTAGAAAAGGAAGCTGAAGAAGTAGAACGATGGATTATTGAGCGAAAGAAATTTCTTAAAAAATTGGCATGGGTTGTGGGCATTATCACTTTTTTATTAATTATTTCCCATTTTTATTTGCGAGTTAATGGAGTTGGAGTTTAGGATTGATTAATTGCCTGAAAGTAGTTATGTAACTTTGTTGCTTTCAGCAGCCAAAGTTTTTTATTTTTATTAATTCCTTTTAACAGAATGAGCGAGCAGGCAGTTAATCCTTTAAAATTTTATAGGATCTCTGAAGAAACCTTTAAATAGTAATTATCTGAGAGTATGTTATGGCTACAAAAGGCAAAGATAAAAATAAACCTACTTCGAAAAAATATACTAAGTATAAGATTGATGGTGACAAAATAACTAGAGCAAAGTATTGTCCGCGTTGCGGTCCTGGGATTTTTTTAATGATTGATACAAGTAGAAATTATTGTGGGCGATGCCATTATACAGAGTTTAATAAAAAGTGATTAGATATTTCGTGTGCTTATAGTACTGTCAGTTGTAACTTCATTCTTGTGTAAATATTCAAAATATTTTCTTTTTTATAAAACGTTATACGTCTGCATTGTCAAAAGAAGAGTACTATCACCCCTTCTCATTGTGCATAAAATTGCCTGATTCTAGACAGGATTAGTATGTAATCAACTGAGAATTTTATAAACCCTAGAAGAACCGGTGTCATACAAAAATAGTATGTCTTGGCTCTTCTGGGGAAAAAGAGGTGATAATTAATGGATGGAAAACTTGTATTTAAATCTTTCGGTGTGTTATAACTTTCTAATGACATCATACCATTTCTCGATTTATACTTATAGTGCGATTGGAAAATAGTTTATAAGCTTTGCTTAATTAGCCTATTTATGGGGTTTGAGGAAATTCTTAATACTGATGATGTTCAAGAAGAGAAGGCCGTAGTTAAAGAGAAGATTACGCCTAATCAGGTATACGATGTAATTACCAGCAAGAAACCAGACTGGCAGGCTATAATATATGATCTTATCAATTCAGAGCAATTGGACCCCTGGGATGTAGATTTGATTTTATTAACTAATAAATATTTTGAGAAGATATTTGAATTGGAGCAGGATCCGGATTTTTATGTTTCAAGTAAGGTGCTTCTGGCTGCGGCATTGTTATTACGATTAAAATCTGAGTTTTTATTGAATAAGTATATTCGAAGCATTGATGAAATATTATTTGGGAAAAAAGAAGAGAAGACTTATGTTGCTGAAAAGATTCAGATTGATGAAAATGAACTTCCCTTACTGATTCCTAAGACTCCATTGCCCCGTTTGAAGAAAATTACGCTGCAAGAATTGATAGACGCATTGAATCATGCAATTAATACTGAGACTCGAAGAATTAAACGAGAGATTCAGGTTAAACATGCACACAAGTTATTGCAGATAGATATTTCCAAATTTCGGCGAATTGATATTAAAGATAGAATAAAAGAACTGCATAATCGAATTTTGTCAATCATGCAAGCAAGCAAGTCAATAACGTATTCTCAATTGACAAATAATGATAAGGAACATAAGTTAGCTACTTTTCTTCCGTTGCTTCATTTATCTAATACAAGAAAGTTATGGTTAGAACAGAAAAATCATTTGGATGATATTATGATTTATTTGTATAAACATTTTGAAGATAATCGGGAGCATTTTATGGAAGATTTAGAAGAGGATGTTGAGGAAATGAAAAAGGAATTGGAGTTATTGAAACAATCGGAAAATATTGATGAGAAAAAATCCGGTTTAGAAAAGGCTCGGGAAAAAATTATACAGCGAAAAAAATTCGAGCAAGATATACGAAATGAATTAAAAGATGAACTTAAAATAAATCTGCCTGAAGAAAATGCGGAATCTTTGTCGAAGGAAGCTTTGGAAATAGAGGCTTTAGCTAAAGAAGCCTTAGCTTTGGAAGAGGCAGAAAATTCTGACAAAGAAAAAATTGATGAAGTAACTGGATTTAGTAATACCGAAATGTAATTTTATTGATAATTTTTTAGGAAAATGTTGGTAATAATAAAATTGTATTAAGTCTCGCACACTCGATTTTTTAACTAAAAAGTTGTATTGGAAATTTTTTAGTTGAATAGATTTATTTCAAAAAATTATCTTCCCACTTTCTTATTGAGGACTCGTCAATTAATCTTTTGTTATTGGGAAAATTATTTATTGTTTTTTTTTACGATAGCTCCAACCCATAAATAGTCCTACTGCAATTCCTGCTAAATGAGCCAACGTTCCGACGTTTGTTGGGCCGAATGCACCCAATGTTCTTAAAACATCTCCGGAAACCCAGAGAATTGAGGCGAGTATTAATGGCATCGGTAATCCGAAAGCAAAGATTAGCATAAATGGCAGTATGGTAGTTAACGCACCTATAATTCCATAAATTGCACCGCTTGCTCCTAAACTTGAATCGTAAAAGTTAATGGCGAAAACATTTGCTAAAATTCCTGAGACTAGAAAAATTAAAAGGAATCTATTACTACCTATTTTCTTTTCTAAAATAATTCCAAAAAAAACTAACGCAAATAGATTATAGAACAAATGAGCAATATCTCCATGCAAGAAAATTGATGTTACAAATCTCCATATTTCATCGTTGTTTGCGCGATCATCGAGAACAAAAAAATCTGTGAATCCAGGAATAATAATTTGTAACAAAAATGCAATTATGCAAAAGACACTTAGCCATATAAAAAATAATTTTGATTTTGCCATATATTTCTAAGAAAATATGATTTAAAAGTTTGTGTGTTGAAAATTTAAATAGGAATGTTGTTTCTAGTTCTTATGGCCTTCAATATTACCCATAAAGACAAAAAAACAAATGCACGCGTAGGAATTTTGCAGACAAAATCTGGAGCTATTGAGACGCCTTTTTTTATGCCTGTGGCAACTAAAGCGACAACGAAATTTATCAATTCGCAACAACTTGAGGAAATGAAGATTAAAGCGGTTATTTCAAATGCTTTTATTCTTTCGCTTCGGCCGGGTAAAGAGGTTATTAAAAAAGTCGGAGATCTTGGAAAATTTATGAATTTTTCTGGTGTTAATTTTACTGACTCTGGAGGGTTTCAGATGTATTCAGAGTATTTGTATTTGAAATCTGATGATTCTGGAGTATGGTTTAAGAATCCGATTTCTGGAGAAACTATTTTTATGACTCCGGAAAAAAATATGGACATTCAATTAGACATCGGCGCTGATGTTGCAATGTGTCTTGATACTATGCCATTATATGGCCAGTCAAAAAAAGATATTCTGCAGGCGGTTGAACGAACTGTTGCATGGGCTGAACGATGTAAAAAAGAGCATGACCGCTTACAAAAAAAAGTTCCGCAGAAAAGAAGGCAATTATTATTTTCAATTTCTCAGGGAGGAATTTATAGTGATTTACGAAAACATTGTGTCGAGCAATTACTTAAATACGATTTTGACGGATTTGCAATCGGTGGGGTCGCGTTGCCGGAACAATTGTATGGAGGGAATATTGAAGATGTAAAAAAACAGGAACAAGAAATTATTCGCGTTCACAAAAAAATTGTTCCTGAAAATAAAATTTGTTATTTGATGGGGGAAGGAGATCCATTATGGATGTTAGATGCTATTGCTTTAGGAGTTGACTGTTTTGATTCTCGTTTTCCAACACAGTCTGCTCGGCGAGGGTCTTTATTGACATGGCAAGGTAAATTAAAAATTTTGAATAAACAATATACTTTTGACCAAAAGCCGATCGATAAAAATTGCAAATGTTTCGCCTGCAAGAATTATACTCGCTCTTACATTAGACATTTATTGAAAGAAGATGAAGCTGTAGGAAAAGAATTAGCAAGTTATCATAATTTGTTTTTCATGAATGAGTTGATTGAGAAAGCAAAAGAAGCTATAAAGAAAAAAAAGTTTTCAGTTTTTAAAAATAAAATTGAGAAAATTTTCTCGAAAAAGTAAAAGAATCACCAGCGAAATGTTTTTAAACTTAGCAAATACAATCTGTGTATGGTTAACGGTATAGAAAGACCACTAGATGTTTTGAATAATGCGAAAGGCAAGGAAGTTTTGGTACAACTCAAAAACAACCGCCAAATGGTTGGCACGCTTTTAGCATTCGATATTCACATCAATATAGTCTTGGAAAACGCTAAAGAGATAATCGAAAGCGAAGACCGAAGAAGTGTCGGATTGACTTTTTTGAGAGGAGACACAATAATTTTTATATCGCCTGCAAGTATTGCAAAAAGCGATAGAAATTGATTGAGCTTTGACCTATTTTTGATTGGCACGGTCTCTGTTCTGAAAAATTATATCTAGTGTGAGCTAGATTTTTAAAGATTGATTTCTTGAAATGAAAATGAAATCGGTTACTCAAGAAGATTTAATGGGTTGTGGTATTGCTTGTGCTGCTGTAATTTTAAATAAGTCTTACGATTCAACGAAAAAGTTGTTTAATAAAAATCATGCAATCTCTAGAGGATATTATTGCGGGAAAATAGTAAAAGTATTAAATAGACCTAAAAAAGAATTTTATAAGTTTGCAAAAGTTAATGATAGAAACAAAAAATTCTTACAAGAAAATGGAACGATAATTTTTACTAAAGGGAATAAATATCCCTTGGGATATTATCTTATTAAGACTAGGAGGGGTTGGATGAATCCTTGGATAAATTTTCCTAAATTATCTGCAGAAAGCGGATTTCAGAAGAAATTACCTGGAAAAGCAGCCTGGATAATTTTTAGAAATATATAATTACAAATTAACTTCCATCAAATCATGCGCTATTTTTGTGTTTGGAAAAATTTTCTTTGCTTCATTGAGCAAATTTTTCTCTTTGAATTCATGCCGTTGAGAAATATGCGTAAGAATTAATTGTTTCGCTTTTCCCGCCTTTGCTATTTCGGCTGCCATAACCGACGTCAAATGCAAATATTGTTTTGCCAAATCTTTCTCTTCTTCGGCATACGTTGATTCAATAATTGCGATGTCAGCATTTTGCGCCAGTTTTTTCGCATTACTACAATAGCCCGTATCAAAAATAAAACTAACCTTTCTTCCTTTTTCTAATTCAGTTAATTCTTTGTATTTGATTTTCTTTCCTTTTACTAAAATATCTTTTCCTTGTTTGAGAAGATCCAGCTTCTGAAAATCTTCTTTGCTCGGATTTAATTTTTTTAAGATAGCATTAAGTTTTTCTTTTTTTATTTTCAATTTATTTTTTTCATTAAAGGAGTAGCCATTTACCGGAATAGTGTGTGTAAGTTGGATCGCTTCTAAAGAAAAATCTTCATCTTCGAAAAATGTTCCTTTAGCTTCTTTTATGACGAGCTTAATTTTATTAACTGGAATAAAAATGTTCATTAATTCATACATAAATTTTTTAGTTCCTAATGGACCATAGACTTCTAAGGTTTTAGAGTAATTATTAAGTGCAAGGGATTGTAAAAATCCTGGAATGCCTAAAACATGATCGCCATGCCAATGTGTTATTAACAATTTATTTACTTTGCACATGTTTAGTTTTGCTTTTCTAAATTGTCTTTGAGTTCCTTCTCCACAATCTATTAATATGTTTTCTCCTTTGTATTGGAGAAGAATTGAAGTATGATTTCGTGTTTCTGTTGGAATTGCCTGACTAGTTCCGAGAAAAATTATTTTTATTTGTTGCATCATATATGTTGCAAACAATTATTTAAATAGTTTTCACTGGAAAAATTTAAAAGTTGGATAAATATGTAGTAATATGAAAAAGTTGGTGTTTTGTATGATATTATTATTAAGTATGCAATTGCTTATTGCTGCAAAGTTGGATATTACTGTAGGCGAGAATTATAATCCTGGAGACGAAGTTGAATTTATTATTAATTTATACGACGATTCGAATAACAAATTAAACGACTCGGTTAATTATGAAATTGTCGATTTCTATACGGAAAAAATTTCTGAAAGTACGACAATGAGTGGAGCTCAAACAAAATTCAAACTTCCGGATAATGCGATTCGAGGATATTGGGCAATAATTGCAGTTTATAATGGTCAGGAACAAAAGCAATTATTCAATGTTATGGAATTAGAAAAAGCACTTATTACTTTGGATGGTGAAACCATTATTGTAAAAAACGTCGGTAATGTTCCATATAGAAAACCTATTCAAATTTTAATTGGAGAGTTTGAAGAAACAGCGTTAGTGCCTTTAGGAATTGGAGAAACAAAAGAAATAAAATTAACAGCGCCGGTAGGAGTTTATACAGTCAAAGTCAGTGATGGGACTGAAGATAATAATCTAGTTTTTGAAAATGTTGGATTAACAGGGAATGTTGTTGGATTAGAAAAAGAAGGCGGAAAGAATTTGTTAACGCTGTATCCGATTATTACGTTGTTTATTGTCGTTGTTTTTGCTATTGTAGTTTTTATTGGATTTTTACGAATGCGCACACAAAAATTAAAGTAAATTATATTTTAATTTGTAATAAAATTTAAATAGCTGAGATCTTTTTTTATGTTACAAAAAGGTGTTATATGAAATACAAAAAGATATCTGTGTTTGCTATTCTTTTGTTATTTGTTGCTCCTGGAATTTTTGCATTGCAAAATAAGGACTTTGCAATTTATACTGGCTCTGGCACTTGGGAACATAGCATTACTGCATTTGAAAAATTTTTGGACTGGAAAAATTTGACTTATGAAGAAATAAGTGCATGGGATATTAATCATAATGATTTGCGCCCTTATTATCGTGGAATCTTTATTCCTGGAGGATGGGCTTATAATTATAAAAAATCTATTAGTTCAACCGGCGATCAAAATATTCGGGATTTTATTAATGCTGGTGGGGCATATATTGGAATGAGTGCTGGCGCCTATTATGCATGTGACAATGTTCGTTGGGAAGGAGAAGATTATCCTTATTTCTTGAATTTATTTCATGGAGATTGCATTGGGCCTATCGATGAAATTGCACCATGGCCAGAGTATGTTATGACAACTATGTCTATAAATCAAGCTCATGAAGCTAATGTTTATGAACCAGCAACTGAAGATGTGCTTTATTATGGTGAACCTTATTTTATTCCTTACACTGGACAGGAGATGCAAACTTTTGCGTCATGGAATGTTCCTGCTAATCCATCTGCCGACGGACAACCAGGCATTATTGGTTTTAATTATGGATTTGGCAGAGTATTATTAGTCGGTCCGCATCCTGAAATTGAAGAAGATAGCGATCGTGATGGAACTAATTTTGGTGACGAATTAAATGATAATGGTTCTGACTGGCCATTTTTATGGACTGGTGTTGATTGGATTTTACGACAACCTATTTCACAACCGCCTGAATTACCACAAGGACAAGAACCTGTTGTTAATGATTCTATTGTTCCGATGATTAATTCTTATACAGATACTCCTGATCCTTTGAGTGCTGGGGGTTTGTTAACTATACAAGCAAATGTTACAGATAATGTTAAAGTTGATACTGTACGAGTTAGTATATTAGATGTTTTTTACACTATGAATCCTGAACTTGGAGCTGGAGGAAAGGTATTTTTTGATAATTTTGAATCTGGAACGTTATCAGGGTGGACCACGACCGCAGTTTCCGGCGGACAAGCATGGACTGCAAATAAAACCAATCCTTTTCAAGGAGTTTATGCAGCTCAATCACAGCCACGATCAACCACTGAACCTGCGAGTGTTTTAGAACGGACAATTTCTACTGTTGGCTATCAAGGTATAACGTTGCGTTATAATCGAAGACTTGTTGGATTAGATACTGCTGATGAATTCAAAGCAAAATGGTTTGATGGAAGCTCATGGAGAATATTGGAAGAGACTGTAAGCAATTCAGCAAATGATGCGAATTATGTTTTAAAATCATTTAGTTTGCCCACAAGTGCAAATAATAATCCTAGTTTTAAAATAAGATTTGAATGTACTGCAGGAGCAGTTACTGAATACTGTCGAGTGGATAATGTTAATGTTAGTGCTTCACAAGCTCCGACTGGATTTTACAAATATGTTTTCAATACTACCGGCTTAGTAGCTGGAGAATACGCCTATACTATTTACGCAAATGATTCTTCGAACAATCAACCTGCACCTACAGGTGGAAATTTTACTATAATTTAATTTTATTTATTTTAGATTAAGCAGAACTTTTCTTTAATTATTTGTTATTTAATTGTATTTTTGTGTTACCATAAAAAGCTGTATAAATACAGAAAATTATGTATAAAACAATATATTTATGGTAATATTTAAAAACCTTCATCGCATTTCTGTTATGAATGAAAAAAAAGAAGGTAACGTTAAATATAGATCCGAAAATTTATTCTGAATTTCAAAAATTTTGTGAGGAGAATGCTTATGTATCTTCTAAGAAAATCGAACTTTTATTAAAAGAGGTAATGAAAAATGAGAAAAAATAATTTTTTGTTAATTTTTTATATTCTTTTAATTGTATTTAGTATTAACAGTGTTTATTCTGTTGTTTTACTTTCAGATGATTTTGAAGATGGAGATTTAGCTGGATGGTCTATTACGACTCAAGCGGGTGCGAATGCATGGTCTAATTCAAATACTGATCCTCAGTCAGGAACGCGTCATGCGAACGCTCAACCTCAGTCTACTACTGAACCTGCAACAGTTATGGAAGATACTCTAAGCACAGTAGGTTATAACAATATTAGCATCACTTATTATCGAAAGTTAATATCCATAGATGCTGCTGATGAATTTGAAGTTGAATATAATTATGGAGCTGGATGGACTATTTTAGAAGAAACCGGTGGAGGAACTGCAGATGATTCGTCTTATGTTTTCAAGAATTTTTCGCTTCCAGGCTCTGCGAGTAATAATTCCAATCTTCAGTTTAAAATTGAATGTACGGCCGGAGCAGTAAGTGAGCATTGTCGTGTTGATAATTTTGTCATTTATGGAGAAGAAATTCCTGCTTCAGATTCAACTCCTCCCAATGTCACGATTAATTCTCCTTCAAATCAAAGTTATGCAACTACTTCATTTATTTTTAATGTGACTGCTGTTGATAATCTTGGCATGACAAATTGTTCATATTCCCTGAATAATGGAGCAACAAATTATTCTATGAAAAATTTAACTACGTCGCCAAATCAATGGAATGCAAGCAATTCGACAGTAAATCAAGGATCAGCAACTGTTAGATTTTATTGTTATGATATTAATTCTAATTTGAATAATTCTGAATCGATTACTTTTTTTGTTGATTCTATAACTCCTACTGCGACTATAGTTACGCCTGCAAATAGAACTAATTCTACAAATATAAACTTGAATATCAATTATACTCGCAATGATACCAATCTTGGATCTTGTTGGTACAGTAATGATACGTATTCCGTTAATCGAAGCTTGGGGAACGTGGTAGCATGCGGAAATTTGACGAATATCACTTGGAGTGAAGGATTACATAATGTAACTATATATTCGAATGATAGCGTCGGGAATTTAGCATTTTCATCAGTAACTTTTACTATTGATTCTGTGAATCCAGGAATTAATTTTTCATCTGGTACTTTACTATCTGGAGTAAATCAATCTTCTACAAGTATTTTTGTAAATGTTTCAGTAACTGAAATAAATGAGCAGGCAATTGTATTTAATTTATTTTTTACAAATGGAACTTTGGTTAACAAGAGTCAATTTACGAATCCTCAACGTACTATAAACTGGACAAATTTAATTGATGAAGATTATCATTTTAATGTTACTGTTAATGATACATTTGGGAATAGCAATGTAACTCAAACGAGATCAGTGACTATTGATACTCTTAATCCGGAAATCAATTATACCCCTTCGAGTACGATATCGGGAAATCAGTCACTCACGCAGATTTTTGTAAACGTTTCCGTTACTGAACTCAATGAACAGGCAATTGTCTTTCGATTATTTTATTCCAATGGAAGTTTAATCAATACGAGTACATTTTTGAATAAGCAACGTACACTGAACTTTACAGGATTAGAAGATGGAACGTATGTGGTTAATGTAAGCGTTAATGATAGTGCGGGAAATAAAAATGTGACGGAAACGAGGAGCTTTAGTATTGATACAACATCTCCTTCTGCAAGTTTTGCTTCGCCATCTGAGACTAATGGAACGCGTGTGCGACAAGACTTTATTGAAATAAATGTCAGCGCGAATGACTCGGGATCTGGATTACAAGCTATAGCCATTCGATTATTTAATTCTTCTCATGGTGAGATTAATTCATCACTATCTGTTTCATCCCCTCTGTATGTCAACTTTTCAGGATTGTCTGATGGCATCTATTTTTTTAACGCGACAATTAATGATAGTTTGAATAATGTTTTTTTGTTGGGCAGTATTACTGTAACTTTAGATTTAACGAAACCACGCGTTAGCATTGATTTCCCGGGCAATCGCAGTTATTCGCAATCAAGTATTATGATTAATACAAGTTTGAACGAAGAAGGCAGTTGTTTGTACAGCCTTACCTCCGGATTATTTAATTACAGCATGACTGCAAACAGTTCCTCAACGGGATTCAGTGCGACAAATACTTCAATTAATGATGGCTCTTTTCGTGTCTATGCTTATTGCAATGATAGTGTGGGCAATGAAAATCATACTGAAAATAAAGATTTTGTTATTGACACAACTGTACCGTCGATTTCATACAATGAGGAAATTTCTGATTCTGGCAATCAATCTGCAGCAAGCATTTTCGTCAATGTTTCTGTTACTGAAACAAACGAACAGACAATTGTATTTTCTTTATTTTATACGAATGGCACGTTGGTTAATCGAAGCCAGTTTTCAGCAGGAACAAGAACGATTAACTGGACTGGATTAAATGATGAGGATTATCATTTTAATGTTACGGTGAATGATAGTGCGGGTAATAAGAATACTTCAATTCGACTGACGGTCACGGTAGATAGTACTAAACCCCGTGTTGTTATTGTTATCCCTATGAATAATTCTAATTCATCTAGTAATAGTTTAGATGTAAATTTTACCAGAAGTGATCCGAATCTTGGCAGTTGTTGGTACTCCAATGACAGTTTAAGCGTTAATGTTAGTCTGTCTAACTGTAACAATATTACTTCTGTAATTTGGAGCGAGGGATCTCATACAGTTGTAATATATGTAAATGATAGTGCAGGTAATGAGAATGAAACGCGCATTTCTTTTACAATAGATTCTACATTGCCTACTGTTACAATTATTCATCCAAGTAATGGTTCTACGCGGGGAACAAATCAAAGTTTGAGTTTGAACTTCTCAATTTCTGAAAATAATTTGCTTAATTGCTGGTATTCTGTCAACGGAGGAACTAATATATCATTACCTGCTTGTGTGAATTCAACTTTTAATGTTTCAGGTGACGGGAATCATCAGGTTATAGTTTATGTAAATGATAGTGTTGGTCAGGTTGGACAAACGACTGTTTCATTTACGGTAACTATAGGAGCGCCTACAATTATTTTGCATAGTCCAGTGAATAGTTTTGTAAATTCATCGAGTGTTGTTTTTAATTACACTCCGAGTGATCCTGAATTAGCACGCTGTGAATTGTGGGGAAATTTTGATGGAACGTTTAAGCTTAATCAAACTAATTTAAATTCTACAAATAATGCGATCAATAGTTTTTTATTGAACTTAACGGATGGAACATATCTATGGAACATCCGCTGTAATGATAGTTTTGGAAATGATGCTTTCGATGGCAATAAAACATTTTATGTTGATACTATCAAACCCTCTATTTCGCTAACTGAACCGACGGGAACAAAAACAAATCGAAGTAATATCTCTCTCACTTATTCAACGAATGATACGTGGAATATTAGCTGCGTATACAATGTTTATCGAGGAGTTAATGTTGAAATAGCGAATACCAGTGTTGATTGTCATGCGAATTCAACAACGTTTAATGTTACTATCAATGCTGATTTTATATTGAATTTTTATGTGAATGACAGTGCCGGCAATGTAAATTCTTCGAGCATTAGTTTTACTGTTTCCACATCTTCAGATTCTGGATCTGGCGGTGGTTCTGGCGGAGGTGGTGGGGGAGGAGGAGGTGGAATTTCTGGTGGTTCTGGCGGCGGAGGTTCAGTTGTCAAGAAAGCTGCACGATTTAATGCAAGTGAAATCGGTGAAATTATTTCATACCCTGGTGATAAAAAAACCCTGTCAGTTGAATTAAAAAATACCGGCACTGTTTTTTTAAATAATTGCAGATTAATTTTTTCAGGAAATATAAGCTCCTGGATTTATTCTGATGAAATCAAGGGAATTGCTCCTGGTGAAAATGCTCTTTTTATTTTTGATGTTAACGTTCCTGAAGGCATAGATGAAAATAAATATGAAGGATTTTTGGAAATGAAATGTGATGAGTACTCTGAAATTCAAGGTATTGAAATTACCATTCCATCTAGTGCTAAAAATATTCATATTAAGGAAATAAAACAGCATAAGAAAAATTTGAACGTTAGCTATGATTTTGACTATACTCCTGTTGCGGGTAATGATGTTTCGATTGATATTTGGTTGGTCGATCAAGACGGAAAGGAGGTACTTCGCGAAACTGATACATTTTCAGTTGTAAAGGATGAACGTAAAGTAAGAAAAGTTAATCTTAAATTGCCTAAAGATATGGTCGGTGTTTACACGATTTATCTTGCATTATCTTCAGAGCCTGAAAGTTTTGTGAAACAGACGGTTGTAATTGGAAAATCAGCAGGACTTGGATTGGTTATTTTTGGCGATGATCGTGCAAAAGCAATCAGTTATATTATTTTCGTTTTAGTTATTCTAGTGGGAATCGTGTGGATATTGAGAAGCGTGATGCTTGCGAAAACTCAGCCAAAAACAACCATCAAAAAAGGAATGTTTCATTAGGTTTATATATTAATTTTTTTTGGTTTTATGAGAGCTAATTTATGTTAGTATGCCCTTGTAGCTCAGCTGGATAGAGCGACTGCCTTCTAAGCAGTAGGTCGCAGGTTCAAGTCCTGCCAAGGGCGTTTATGTTTTTTTGGAAATGAGATACTTTAAAAAAAAGATATTCTATATTTAATTATGAAAACTTTTTCACGTGATGGTAGAGTGCCAATAGAAAAATTATATCGTTCTTATTTTGGTTTTGATTCTTCTTTGTGGAAAAATAGTGTTATTTATCAGCAAAAAATTAAATATAAACATAGACCGCTTTCGTTTGATATAATGGGATTTACAACTAAGAGAAAAGGTCTTGCACTATGGATTATTGCAGGAGTGCATGGTGAAGAACCTGCAGGTCCCAATGCATTATCGACCTCGGTTCATTATTTTAATAACCTCGGCAAAAAGTTACCTATGGTAATTATTCCGTTAGCGAATCCTAGCGGATATTTTAGAGATTGGCGTTACGTGAATACACGACGGGCGCGCAGAAATTTTGACACGCATAGTGTTGGAGATGCTGAGCATATTATTTTAAGAAATGGAAAACCCCTTCGAGAAAAAGCTGTTTGTAACGAAGCTGATACTCTTACTCGTTTTTTGATCAAGAGTTCTAAAACTCATCCGCCAATTTTGATATTAAACTTTCATGAAGATGAGAGTTTGAGAAAACTATATTTATATTCTCAAGGAATTTTAGGAATTAAAGATCCTATTGCTAATGATATTGTGCATATGCTTAAACGGCGAGGGTTTATTTTTTATGAGAAAGGTATGACTCGATTTAATCAACCGATTGTTAATGGAATTATAGGAAATGTTGGTGATGGCTCAATAGATGAAATGATGTCTTCTGGAAAAATTTTTTTTGATGGGAATATTGTTAATAAACCTAAAACTAAGAGTATTGTTGTTATTGAAACTTCAACTAATCTTCCATTAAAAACAAGGGTTCAAGCTCATCGTGAAATTATGAAAAGGTCAGAAATTTTTTTTAATACTGCACGAAAAATTCTAAGTAATTAATTTGACTATAAGTTTAAAAATGAATATATCATAGTTTTTTTGTGCAGGGATCGCATAGTGGTAGTGCGCGGGACTGCAGATCCCGTTTCCCCGGGTTCGATTCCCGGTCCCTGCTTGAAAAAGGAATTGAGCGATGTGAAAATTCCTTGCAGGGGACGGTACTAAAAATCCGCAGATTTTTTCAACCGGTCCCTGCTTTTAAAAATGTTTATAAACCAATTTTCTTTTCGTTAATAAAAGAGATGAAGGAAAAGTTTTTTTATACGATAGTAGGCATTACCTTCGCGTTAGTGGGATTTTTACATTTGCTTCGCGCATTTTTGGAATGGGAAGTTTTAATCAATCAATATATTATTCCAATTTGGGTGTCCTATATAATTGGATTATTCGCTGTATTTTTATCTTATAAGGCGTGTATATTATGCGGAAATTTCAAAACTCGAAAAAAGCATAAAAAATAATTAACTATTCTCACAAAATCTTTAAATAAGAATTGACAATACATTAGGTATGTTTATCGCCAAAAAAACCATAAATGGACAAGATTATTATTATTTACAAAAATCGGTTAGACAAGGTACTCAGGTAAAAAGCGAATATATTGCTTACTTGGGAAAGGATAAAGCTGAAGCTGAAATGAAGGCAGAGGAAATCAAAAAACAAATGGATAATAATCCTGGAGAAAATAATTTTAAAAATAATGTTGTTCAGAAAAAAATTTCTATTGATGAATTAGCGCAATTTTGCAAACGAAAGGGATTTGTGTATCCATCGGGAGAAATTTATGGAGGTTTAGGAGGTTTTTGGGATTTTGGTCATTTGGGTGTTGAGTTATTAAATAATTTGAAAAAAGAATGGTGGAAATTTCATGTGCAACAGCGAGATGATATTGTTGGAATAGATGGAGCTATAATTACGAATCCAAAAGTATGGGAAGCAAGCGGTCATGTCTCGAGCTTTGTTGATGTAGCTGTTGTTTGTAAGAAATGTAATTATAAAACTAAAATAGATAAATTTGAGGTAGGTAAGAAGGTATGTGATAAATGTGGTGGAGAGTATTTGAACAAAGGGGAATTTAACCCGATGTTCACGACGCACATTGGTCCAATAAAAGAAGATTCGATAAAAGCTTACTTAAGACCTGAAACTGCTCAACTTATTTTTGCCGATTTTAAATTAATTCAGGAAAATGCGAGAATGCAATTGCCTTTTGGAGTTGCGCAAATTGGAAAATCATTTAGAAATGAGATATCTCCTCGGGAATTTTTATTTCGATGCCGAGAATTTGAACAAATGGAAATAGAATATTTTATTGCTCCGGAAATGAAATGTCCGTATATGGGGGAGGTAAAGGCAATTGATATACTGATTTTCGATGAGTCTATGCAAAAAAATAATAGAGAGCCTGAATTTATGAATTTACATGAAGCGTGGGAGAAAGGAATCATTAAAACAGATTGGCATGCATATTGGATTGCTAAAGAATATGAATGGTTTATTTCACTTGGTGCTAACCCTTTAAATTTCAGAGCACGACAACATACTTCTGAAGAGAAAAGTCATTATGCGATGGATACGTGGGATTTAGAATATTTATTTCCTATGGGATGGAGGGAATTGCAGGGATTTGCCAATCGAGGCGATTATGATTTAAAACAGCACCAACAGGTTTCAAAACAAAGTATGGAAATTGATTTTAATGGAAAGAAAGTTTTGCCTCATGTAGTTTGTGAACCGAGCTTAGGCGTTGGACGTGCTTTATGTGTTTTTATGTTTGATAGTTATCATTTTGATGAAGATAGACAAAATACAATTTTGAAATTGCATCCTTTGCTTGCTCCATATAAAGCTGCGGTTTTTCCAATTATCAAGCAACTTGAATATGAAAAAATTGCACAAGATGTTTTAAAAGATTTGCGAAAAGAATTTTCAGTTTTGTATGATAAATCCGGAAGCATAGGAAGAAGATATGCCCGTAATGATGAGATTGGAACACCATATTGCATTACTATCGACGATAAATCGCCACAGGAAAATGATGTAACGATTCGAGATAGGGATACAACTCAACAGATAAGAGTTAAGTTAAAAGATCTTAGAGATATATTGCGGAAATTGATTAATAAAGAAATTGCTTTTGAGAAAGCTGGAAAAAAAGTTGAAACACGGATGAAGGAAGTTACGGAAAATTAATAAAACATATTATTCTATTTTACTTATGAATTATTTAGAGCAGTTTTTAAGAATTGTTAACCAAGATGATTACAACACGATTGAATCTCGAAAAAATCTTGCCTCTTTAGTTAGAATCGCTCTTGATAATATCGCACAAATGGATCGTCGCGAAGTTTATTCATATTGTTCGAGCTGTCAGCTTTTTATTGCAGGAGAGTTGCCATCTCGTGCAATTAAACCTAAAACTAATTCAATTTTGAATCCGAAAGGTATTGAATATTATTTTCCAATATGTGAATCTTATGTTTTTGAGAGAAATTATTCTTCTAAAAAATAAAAAAATGTCGTCGATAAATTTTTAAATTATTTTATAAAAGATAAGTATTTATATTATATTTACTTTTATTTATTACAATTGTAAGGAGTTCTGTACTAATGGCCAAGAAAAAAGCTGCTGCGAAAAAAAAGAAAAAAAGATAATTTTCTTTTTTCTTAATTTTTTTATTTTTATTTATATTTTAAATTACTAATTTTTATAGATTAATTTTTGGGAAGTTTATTTGTTTCGCCCATATCTCAATAATTCAAAAAATTATGAACTCCACAAAAATTTTTTTTGAGAAGTCCATCAACGAGATATCCCTATAGAAAATATTTCAAATTTTCTAAGACTCCATCACTTACGTGATGGACCTGCCGAGAATCGAACTCGGATCCCATCCATGCCATGGATATGTATTACCATTATATTATCGGCCCTAATAACAATCCTTATAAAATCGCATTATTTTAAATCTTTATGGAAGAGAAAGATTGTATTTTTTGTAAAATATCACGGGGAGAAATTGACTCAAAGAAAGTTTATGATGACGAGAATTTTTTTGCGATATCGGATGCTAAACCAAAAATGGAGGGACATACGTTGATTATATCTAAAAATCATTATGAAAATATGCTTGATATGCCGGCAAGTTTGGGGAATGAATTGTTGGATATGGTAAAAAAAATCTCAGTTAAATTAATTGATACTAAAAAAGGTGAAGGCGTTAATGTGATTTCAAATGTTGGCAGTTCTGCTGGACAAGTTGTTCATCACATTCATGTACATGTTATTCCTCGAAAAAAAGGAGATGGATTGAGGGGAATTGCATAATGTTATCTAAAGAATATATTGAAAAAGTTGGGAGATTGATGTATCAAACTGGAGGGTATCCTGTTGGAGCATATGATATCTCACAAGAATATCGATCTGCTGAAAACGAGCCTAGTGTTTTTACTTCTTCAGAGAATTCTTTGAAAGAAAAATCTGTGAAATTACGTTTAGAATATTTTGTAGATGCTGAAACTGGCGATGTGCGAATTGTTCAGAAATAATTATTTAATATCTCCAATCATCTTTGCGACATATTTCATGTTAGCATTAAGAATGAAATCGAGATGTAATCCCACTAAAACTCCTAAGACTGTAGTGCTTGCATAATTATTATCTGTAAATGGAGCAATTAATAATCCTCCAGCTGCTCCTAAGACAGAACCTCTCATCAATGATTTTGCAATATTATTTGCTATATCTCCAACATCTTTGTAATTAAACTCTCTTTTGTTTTGAAATGTTTCTTTTATTTCTTTATAATCGTTTATTGGGCTGAAATAATTTGTGAGGGTTTCTAATTTCATCATTATTTTAGCTGAATAATCTATATAAGTTTTATGAATTAAAAGAACGGGAGGTTTTTTAAATGCTGACTTATAGTATACTCTATGAAAAATAAGTTTTACAAGAAAAAATTTAGCCCTAAAAAGTTTGAAAAAGAGAATAGATTTCAACCTGCTGAGCAAATGACTATCGGTGAAATACTTAGTAATCCTCAATTGGATCGAGCAATTGTAGATGGGATTATCGAGAAAATAGCCCAGACAAAAGGACCGACTATTTTCGTTATTGCTGATGGAACTAGAAGTTTATCATTAAAAGGCTTTCAGAAACCTGGAGAACGTGCATACCCTGAAATTAATGAAGGAGATAGTGTTCGTGCAGTTGTTGAGATTGGTGAATTTAAAGGCGAAACAGAAGGGGAAATCAAGAAAATTACTATTTTATCTGATGAAGAAAAGAAATTGATGCAGAAAAGAATTGATGATGAAATTATAAAGAGGGCGAAAGTTGATGAGATTCCTTTTTTAGTAGAAAGTCCGATTTTAAATAAACTCCGAATTCTTTTTATCAAGGCAGCACGGGAGATTAAATTAGCTGTATTGCAGCATAGACCTATTATTGTTCGTCATCATAATGATACAGATGGTTATAGTGCTGGTTACGCTTTGGAACGTGCTATATTACCTTTAATTGAGAAAGAACAAAGTTCTGATAAAGCAGGATGGGAATTTTTCCAGCGAGCTCCTTGTTCAGCGCCGTTTTATGAAATTGATGATTCTATTAGAGATACAGCAATCTCTTTGCGTAATGTCGCTAAATTTTCTAATAAAATGCCTTTAGTTATTATTGCGGATAATGGCTCATCACCTGAAGATCTTTTGGCGATTAAGCAAGGCAAGGTTCACGGTATGGAGTTTATAGTCATAGATCATCATTACTCGAGTGAAGATGTAATTACTGCCGAGGTTTTGACACATATTAATCCATTTTTAGTTGGTGAAGACGGCGCCAAATTTTCTGCGGGTATGTTGTGTACTGAATTAGCTCGATTAATTAACCTTGTCCCAAATATTGAGCAAATACCTGCTATGGCTGGTTTATCTGATCGTATCGAGATTGCTAATCCTAAAATTATTGAAGATTATTTAAACATCGCAAAAAAAGAAGGATATTCTAAAGAATTGTTAATGGATATTTCTACTGTTATTAATTTTGTTTCATCAAAAATTAGATTTATGGAAGCTCGTGAGTACATGGAAGTTATTTTTGGCGAGCCTCGCGAACAGCAGAAAAAGTTGGTGGGATTAATGGCCCCGTATATTCGAAGATTAGAAGAAAAGGGATTGACTATTGCAAAAGCGAATGCATCATCTGAAAAAATTGGCGAAGTGACTTTGCAATCATTGGATATTGAGAATACTTTTGGATTTGGATTTTATCCTAAACCTGGAATGTGTGTAGGTATGATTCATGATGATCTTCAGAAAACAAAAAATATTGATAAGTTGGTTTCAGTAGGAATAATGAGTACTGCATTAACCATGCGAGCAACGAATGGCGCGAATTTTTCTGTTCATGATTTTATAACTTTGTTAAATAAAAAATTACCTGAAGCATTTGTCGAGGGTGGCGGTCATAAAAATGCAGGTTCAATTACTTTTGTTCCGAACAAGAAAGAAGAAGTTATTCAAATGTTGAAGAATTTTATCAAATCTCGGTAGATGTCGACGTTGAAAAATTTTCAATAAAACTGTAAAATTATTTTACAAATTCAACATTACCAATATTTCTAAAACCTTCGTCACCTGTTAAGAATTTTATTTTTTTCTCAACAGCAATGATATACCCAATACAATCTATATACGATAATTCTTTATTTTTATTCTGTAATCTAAATTCACACGCTCGTTTTATATCGTGATCAGTTATTTCTACACAATAGGGTAAAAATTTTTCATAATATTTATCTGCCATTTCTTTTCCCTCTCTTCTTAATAACCAGTAGTAGAGTTCCATCAAATTCATTTTAGTTGTTATTATCGACGTGTTCGTAGAAAATTTTGAATAATTTGGATTTCCCCTTATTATTTCAAAAAAGGCAAAGCTATCAAAAAAATAACTGGTCATTATTTCCAGCCTTTTTTAACTTCTTCTTTGAACTCTTGTCCTGTTGTTTTTGTTTTTAACGTTCCAAATACATCTATAAAATCGGCTTCTTTGAATATTTCTATTTCTACCATATCATTTTCTGATAATCCTTTTTGAACGATCTCTTTTATAGGAATAATTACGGCAAATGAATTTCCCCATTTCTTTACAATTGTTTTTGTCGTCATAGTATAATTTAATTTATCACTAAATGTATCATTATTTATAAATTTTTCTTTTTTAAACTATGGTATCATCTTTTGAAGAATCAGTAGTTATCTCTTCTCCTTTTTTAATATCTCTTAAAGCAATATCACATTTCTCATTACTATTTTGTATGGTATTTGGATGTGAAGAGTGATTTACATATCTCTCCGGTGAAGCGTAAAGATATTTTTTTCCAAAATGAATATGAACAAATTGCTTTTCTTTTTTCGGAAGATTTTTATATTCATCTTCAGATAACTGTTTAAGGCTATATTTTATTACAATTTCTCCTTTTTTAAAATTTTTATCAGCAAAAACACCTTTATCAAATTGTCCAATTTTTGATTTTCTTAGGATAACATTTTTCATAAACAGTTTAATCAATTAGTCCTAAAAAATCTTTCTTTTAGTCTTATACTTCAATTCCTATCATTGATCTCAAGAAAAATCCAATGCCGAAGGAAATTGCTGCAATGCTTAAACTAATAATGAGCATTTCAAAAAATTTATGTTTCCATGATTCTTTTTTATTTTGTGAAAAATAAGAAAAAATTAATATTATGATGACTGAAATTATTAGCGTTGTTATTAAAGAAAGATATACGGATGAGAAAATAAGATAGGGTGAAATTAGCAGCAAGACTGTAATTATATATGCTAAACCTGTGTACCAAGCCGCAATTTTTGGTTTTAATTTATAATTTTTCTGATAGCTATCTGTTTTCGTCGATAAATATTCTGAAGCAGCCATTGACATTGCTGCAGCTGATCCTGTGATTAATCCTGCTACGGCAATAACCTTTGTGTTTTGCAATGCAAAGGTTAAACCTGCTAATGCTCCGGTTAATTCAATTAACGCATCATTTAAACCTAAAACAATTGAGCCTAGGTATTTTCTTGTCTCTTTTTTCATATAAGAAAAAATTCAGAGAAGTTTTTAAATTGTTCGAATTAAAATCCGATTAGGGTTGTAGACTTGTTCTGATATTTCTTTGATCTTGGGCCATACTACTCGTCCAGTCAGAAAACAAGTGGCATACTCTTGCAACTAATCCTTCAAGAATTTTTTCTGTTAACTGTTTATCACTCATGAAAATATTTTTTTTCATTAATCTTTCACCCGCAAAATACTTTTCTCGTTCTATAAATTTTAATAAAGCCTCTCCTTGATATGTATCCGGATTTGTTCCTTCATCACTCATACACCATTCAGTATAGATTCTCCACGCAAGTTTATCAACAAAATCATTTGGAGAATAATGAATTTTTAATGAATCTTTTTTATATATTTCTTGTAATCTTTCTCGCAATTGTACTGGAATTGTTGCATAAATTCGTTCTTGCTCTGATTGCCATGCAAGTTGAAAACTTATAGCTTCTAACCTATCTTTTTCCTCAATTATTTCTGGATACGACATTATCTCGTGCTTCCTATCGATTTCTCTAACTCAATTGATTCTCGCACTTTACCTAACTTATTATAAATTTCTACTAATCTTTTCTTTGCTTCATTTTTTTCGTGATCTGCTAATAGTGGAATTAATTTTTCATAAATTCGTAATAATGATTGATATTTCCCGGACCTCTCAAATTTTGAAATTTCCTGTTTGTATAAAGTTACGATATTTCTTCGAAGATTCATAACCTCAATGTCATTTGAAGAAATTTTCATCGCGTTTTTTAATGCTGGTTCAACTTTGTCGTAAAAACCACCCTTAATCAGCAGTTCAAGTTCTCTGTCGATTAATTGTAATTTTTCCGCATTGTTAAAAACCATTGCCTGTAATTTATATAAATATTTCAGAGCATCTGAAAACATCATTCTGCCTTCATACAGTATGATAAGTTGAGAATAACAATAACGGAGTATTTCATCATCCCTGAATTTTTCTGCGCATTTCTCAAGATATTCCATCTTCAAGAAATCAGACATTGTTTCAGAACGATCGATAATATCCTCTTTTGTTTTTTCTAAAATTTGCATGACACAACAGAGGTCTTTAATTTTTAAATTTTGTTATAGTGAATCGTCATTGTAGTATACGAAAATTAGTTCGCTTGGAGAATCCAAGTGAAGTAATGGTCAAGCTGGCTAACAAAAAGAGGAAATGGGCGGTTGATCAGATAATTTCCTGCAGGAAATCTGTGCAGGAAGTAGCAGAGATTTACCATGTTTCTAAACGATGGATACAAATATTAGTTCGTCGTTTTAGAAGCACGGGAGCGTACCCTGCGCTTAACAGAATGAGAAGACCCCAGACATATCTTTCTGAAGAAGAAAAAGAATTGATTGATAAATCTGTTAAAGAAACTGGACTTACCAATACCGTTCATACACGACTCTATATAGAGAAACATTTTGGGAAAAGAATTCCTTACAACAAGATTCACAAGCATTTGCTTTCAAAAGGGTTGTCAAAAGAAGACGAGAAGAAAAAGAAACAGAGAAAATATTGCAAATACGAAAGAGAACATAGTTTTTCTTTGGTTCATCTGGATTGGCATGAATCAAAAGTTATCAAGGGCAAACACGTATGCGTCGTCGAAGATGACGCATCGAGAATGATTATCTGTGGAAATGAATTCGATAACGGAGAAGCAGAACACAACCTCAAATTAATGAAACAGGCAATAAAGACTGCATGGAAAAAATATTCTTCTGTGATAAGAGAATGCAACACTGATAAAGGCTCTCAGTTTTATGCAAACACATTAGACAGCAACGGAATAAAAGGAAAATCGGCATTTGAATTATTTTTGGAAAAACAAAAAATAAATCATATTCCGTCAAGAAGAAACCATCCCCAGACTAATGGGAAGAATGAACGATGGTTCAGAACGTACGAGGAACATAGAGGAAGATTTAAGACATTTGAAGAATTCGTTGATTGGTACAACAATAAAATTCATTTGGGATTAAGCAGAAAAGAAGGTATAACTCCAAATGAAGCTATCCGATCTAAACTTCAACCCGAAGCAGTACTCGGGTTATTTTGGAGATTTAAATGAAGAAAAAAGTTACTAATCAAATGCGAACTAATAACTGTAAACTACAATTATCTTTTTGTACCGCGATTCTTTTTTGGTATTCTTATTGAAAGCAGTGCACAGAGTAAACTACCTATTAAAAAAATAACTCCGGTTGAGGTTGATTCTTGAACACCTATAACATTTCCAGTTATCTTCGGCGTATACCATGTGAAAATGCCAATACCTAAAAAAAGAAAACTCATAAGAACTAATGTTCTCTCAAGTTTGCTTGGTCTTCTTTTTTCTTTAATTTTTTTTCCTATATCTGCGCCATGTTCGAAAAATGTTTCTATGTGGTATGCTACTTTATTCAGATAGTCTAGAATATCTTTAGGAGGTTCATATAATTGATCACGTATTCTATCTTCGTCACTTTTCTTCTCTTTATACGATCTTTCTTCGCCCTCTTTTAGTCTGGCTTTATATCGTGCATTCCTATACGGAGCCATGTGATAGAAATGGTCTAATGCTTTATATATTTTCTTAAATTAATCGAAATTGATTATATTGATTTTTGAAATGTTCATACATTTAAGAATTGTTAGGATTTTCTCGTCTCCAAATTATTGCACGTGCAATGCAATTTTTCTCATGTTGTGTTAAGTCTTGGCGTAAGAGTGGATTTGGTAGCTCGATACTATCTTCATTAGATGCAAAATAATGTTCTTGTTTTTCTGGGTTTAAAGCTATCCATGCTTCATATTTATCGATTAGTTCGTCAAATTCTGTATCTAAATCAATGGTTTGGGACATGATTAGAACTCCTCCGAAATTTCAGTCTTTACTTTTGAAAGCTTTCGAGATTCTAATTCATGTCGGTATTTTCTTACCGTTCTTTCAGCTATTTTTATCCCTGTGCTTTCGAAAATAAAATTGACAGCTTCTTTGTCGGAATAGGTGTAGATATTTTGTCCAATTAATGGCGCAATCATTTCATAGATCCTTAATTTATTTATCTTATCTTGATTAATAATTAATGATGCAAGAGGCATTATACATCCATCAAGGCTTCTAATCGATTTTCCATTCATTAGACGAGATATTGTTGTATTTGAAAGATGCAATGCTTCTCCGACAGTTTCCTGCGTTAATGATTGTAGCTGCGAAACATCATTTGTTGCTAAATATCCTTTTTGCTTTTCTAATATATATTCATACATTTTTTTTGAAGTGGACATAGCCCAATTAATATCTTTCAAAATTCTTGCTGCATCTCTGACAAATGAACCTGTTTTAACGAGTGTGGGTTTGTATTCCTCTGTTTGCATATCGCACGAATACACAAATGAAATAACATTTTCATCAGAGACTACTTTAACGTCGGGATCTTTTATCTCATATGCATCCAATTCTTTTAACAAGCTTTCAAGATTTCTATCGTAGAATGCTTTATGGTTGTTTCCTGAACGTGATGGAGTAAAGCCATATGCGGTTAATTCTTCCTGCGTCATTCGTTCGATTTCCTTTTTTATTTTGCTTAGATTAGTCAAGCTAATATCATAAAGAGGTAGCATACATAAAATGCTCTGTGGAAGGGAGATCTCTTGCCTTTGCTGCAAACTTTGGGTCATACTCATTCTCATTTTTTTTGCAGCGCGATTATCTTTTTAAACTTTTCTATTTTGTAACTACTCTGAAAGAAGGACAAATTACATGTTTATTATTTCACTAAACTTATTCTCAATACTGCTGATCCCGTTTTCTTTTTTTATTTTTATGATATTATCGACGAAACTTTCAATTTTAGGTTCATGAGAAACTATAATCAGCTGTTCAACATCCAACTGCGCCAGTACATCCCGCATTTTGTCTAATTGCTGATATGAAAAGCCGTCAGTTGGTTCGTCTAAAATAACTATCTTAGAAGTTTTTATGTTGCTCAACATAGAATTGAGCACTTGATTTAAAGAGAGTCTATATGCAAGTGCTATGGCAGTTCTTTCGCCACCTGACAAAAAGCTGTAATCAATTTCATAATCCTGTTGTTCTATTACTGGAGAAAAGTTATCATTGAGTCGAGCAGTTAAAGTATCTGAAACAAGGATAGAGAACCACTTTGAAAATAATCGAGAAAATTCCTCCTTTAACGTCATCATTACTTGCTTTTCGGTAAATAGTACAATGTCTAAAAATTTTTCTGTAATCCAAAATTCAAGTTCTTTTAATTTTTCATTTTGTTTTTTAATATTCTCTTTTTGCTTTATTACTTCAGTCTTTTCATGAATGTCTTTATCTAAATATTCAATTTCTTTGTTTGTTTCCGCTTTTTTTATCATAACTTTATTTTCTTCTTCTTTTGCTTTTTGTACCTCTTGAGATCTTTCTTTAAATATTATTTCAAAAATATCTAATTCTTTAATCAATTTATCCAGATTTTCCTTCATAGTCTTTAATAACATAATATTTTTTTCAATAATTGATTTTTGTTTTTCATATTCATCCCTCGTTTTTTCTTTATCTTTAATATTTTCAATTCTTATTTTTAACATTTCCAGTGATGATTTTGATGATTTGAAATTTTCTAATGCCTTTTTTACTTCTTCCATTTTTGAAATTAATTCTTTCTTTTTTCCCTTGTTGCTGTCGATGTTTTTGTTAATAATTTCAAATTCCCTCTCTGCATTGTTCATAATATTTTTCTTGTATTCTTCAACAACTTCCTGTAAGCATGTAGGGCACTTGTCCAATCCGATAATTTTATTTTTTAACATTTGGAGTTCACTTTTTTTATATTCATCCGCATTGATTTTTGTTATAACTTCGATATATTCTTTTTGCAATTCTTTTTCCTTAGATTCTTGAAATAATATTCTTTGGATTAACGAATTAACCTCTTCTTGGTTAAATGAAACTTTTTTTATTTTTGAGATTTCATCGTCAATTTGTGCGATTGATTTTTTAACATTTTGGACCTGAAAACTTTTTTCAGATATTAGTATATCTGTTTTTGCACGTTCAGTTTCCAAAATCTTTTTTTCATTTATTTTGTTTTGTACTTCTTCCAACAATTTTTCTTTATTTTTTCTGTTTTCAGCCAATTCTATTACTTCATATTCAATTTTTTCTTTTTTTTGTTTTAATTCTTCTAGAACGATTTGTTTTTTTATTATTACTTCTTTTTCTTGTTCAACGTTACTTGTAATAATTTCGTTAATGCGAATTTTCTCTCTTAATTTGCTCGCAATTATCGACGTATTTTCTTCAATTCTTTTGTAACGATCAATTCCAAAAACGTATCTTAACGTGTTTAATCTTGCTTCGTCTGTTTCAAGAATAATATTTTTCATTTCCTCTTGAGGAGTATATACTGTAAATTTATACAGCATATTTGTTTTCTTTGCAAATTCTTGCGGATAATTCAATAGTTTTAAAACTTTAGATTTAATCTCGGTAACACTTTCTTCGTATTTTTTATCTTCAATAATAATTGAGGCATAATCTTGGGAAATGGATTTTTTGCTTTTTTTTAAAGTCCTGTTAATTGTAATTTCCTTACCATCAATTTCTAGATCTAAAGATACTTCGCCAGTCTCACGATCATTGCGTAATAGCGCATTAGCTTTTTGTGATGGTTGCAAACCAAATAACGCAAATTCAATGGCTAATAAAATAGTAGTCTTTCCAGAACCTATATCTCCGGATAAAAGAGTTGAGCCTCGAGGAAATATAAACTCTTGATCTTCGTAGCTCCTTATATTTTTAATCCTAACTTTTTTTATTATCATAGAATTTCATACCTCACTAATAAAGGTTAAAGGAAATTTATAAGGATAATTGTACTCGAGTGAGATACCTCAATTATTAGTCAAAAATTATCTATAGCTCTGGAACTGAATCAGGATTTTTATAAGAAGCATGTTTTGACTCGTCATCAATTTCAAAACCAAATTTTTTGTAAAACTCTTGGCAATCACTAATCCCTTTAGCTATCACATTAAAAGAAGGCATTTGTTGGTGTTCAAAATCTATTTGCGCAATCCCAATTCCTAAACTAAGTAGTCCATGACCAATATTACGTTTTTTATATTTTTCTTTAACCTGTATTCCAAGACCAATAGCAGATTCAAATCCGGGATGATGATTTGTACAAAAATCACTTATGATTTGATATTTTTCTTGTAATCTTTCCAGTTCTATATATCCAATAATTCTATCGTAATCAAAAATTTCTACATCTAATTGCTTTTGATTGATAATGTTAAATCTTACCATTGGATCGCTCGCAATCTTATTTGTTATCTCCAATTTAACAAAATGATCTTTCCATAACTCATTAACAATTTGTTTAATAGTTTGTTTCATATCCTGGTATAAATGAAGCGTTATTTAAGCTTTTTTATCGAGAATAAATTTATATATCGGAGAGCTTTAGTTTTATTATCTCTTTGAAAAAAATGAAAGGACGATCATTACAAGAATTAGATGAAATCTTTGAAAGGCGAGGAATTGTTGATTGTGAAAAAGATTTTACCTTTACTTTTTCTCGTTTTTATGGGAATTTGCATACCTCGAAAGGTTTACGCAACAAAAAATATACTATAGAAATAAAATTTACTTCGCCAGTATTTGGTAGTCTTTATGGACAAGAATATTGGGAAGTGAATAGAACTCTTCCGCTTTTTTTCAGTTGTTGTATTGATACAAAATTGTCTTTCTCAGAAAGTATAGGATTTTTTAGAAACCTAGGGGTAACAGATCATGCAATTATAAGCTTGGATTATGGTGATGTACCTGGGGTAGAACATGGGGAGAAGATAACTGAACTTTCTTATAATGAGTCGATGGAAAATGGAAAAATAGCATTTATTTGTTGCGGAGATTTATCCGATGATGATAAGAATACTACTTATTTTGATAATCCTTTTTATTTTAATAGCTTAATACCAGGAAAAATAACTTATATACATAATCGTGACCATATTGGGTTGACTATACGGGGAGAACAAGGAACTGAGCTTGAGCATATAAAGCTTGGGTATGCTCACGCAAAAAAGAAATTTAACATTGGTCCTATGAAATATCCTGCTTATCAGTATGTAAGTATGGAAACAAATAAGATGATTCCGCATTTTGATCAATTTTTAAAAGCGTATCCTTATGAATTGCGTCGAGAGGAAATTTCAATGCTTGAAAATTTTATTCACGGCGGGTTGATATTGTAGCGTTTCCTTTTTATTCTTTTGAAATCACATAAAATATTTCATTCTCTATCGAGAAGGTTTGAAACTGAAGCTTATTTCTTTCGAGCATTTTTTCAAAGCCAATTCTTCTTGGCAAATTCATCGGTTTTCTGGTTAAAGTCCTTGTTGCAAAACTTGCAATTACATTTTTGGTTTTTCCATTTAATGCATTAATTATTATTTCTTCTGAAATTTTATTTTTCCTTTTTGATTTTGTGTCGATGAGGTCAATGACTTTAAACATTAATATCAAGTCTGATGTTGGAATTTTTTTCCAGTTGATATATTCTAGATCGATAACTTCTGCTTTACCATCGACTGAATGTTTCATTATTTGGAAATAATCATTTAATATAGTAACGTCTTTCTCATCGATGTCATATGCATAATAAGCAACATGGGGAATATTAATTAATGGAATGGAAAATGGATTGAGTCCAGAACCAAAATCACATATTATTTTAGGTTTACCTGTAATTTCAAATATTTTTTCGTATATCTCTTTATATTTAGGTAATCTTTCTTTTGTCGATATAGTTATTGAAAGAAGTTCATTGGTACAATCTTTTATTTTTTCACTATCATTATCGTGGATAGCTGATTTTAATTTACCTAATAGCAGCTGTATTTGACTCTTTTTTTTTGTTTGATAGCTTGCGTATAAGCGATGCAATTGGGCTCTGACATTTTTAATTAATATTTGGATATCTTTTTTTGTAACTGGTTCTTTATTTTTTTGAATATATCTTTGTATTTCCTTTTTGATGATATTATCGGCAATTGAGTTATATTTTTTATTTTGTTTTATTTTTGTAATTAATTCATTCATACTTGTTTTATGTATGTTCGATTTATTAATTGTGCTTTGTATAGTTTGTGAAAACAAAAAATTTATAAACCCTCTTTTTTACCTATATTGATTAAGATTATAGCTTACAATGGCAGCAGTTAAACCAATAATGAATGTAGTGTTCGTGGGACACGTTGATCACGGTAAAAGTACTTGTGTCGGTCAATTAATGTTCTTAACTGGAGTTATATCTGAACAAGAATTAAAAAAGTTAAAAGAAGAAGCACAGAAGCATGGAAAAGTTGGATTTGAGTTCGCTTACATTATGGATAATATTAAAGAAGAAAGAGAGCGAGGAGTTACTATTGACTTATCTTATCAAAAACTAATTACACCTAAACGACAAATAACAATTATCGATGCTCCTGGTCACAAAGATTTCGTTAAAAACATGATTACTGGTGCTTCACAAGCTGATGCAGCTTTCTTGACTATTGCTGCAAAGGAAGGAGTACAACCACAAACAAAAGAACATTTATGGTTATTGCGAACAATGGGAGTAAGTAACATTGCTGTTCTTGTTAATAAAATGGACACAGTTGAATACAAAGAAGATGCTTTCAAGAAAGTTAAAGACGAAATTTCAGCTTTATTAAAAACTGTTGGAATTAAAGTTGAGAATGTTCCATTCTTACCTGTTGCAGGATTGAAGGGTGATAATATCAAAGAAAAATCTGCAAATATGCCTTGGTACAAAGGACCTACTTTATATGAACAATTAGATTTATTCCCTGAACCGGTGAAGCCAACAAATTTACCTGTAAGAATGCCTATTCAAGACGTTTATGAAATTACTGGTATTGGAACTGTTCCGGTTGGTAAAATTGAAACAGGTATTATGAAGATTGGTCAAAAAGTTAAGATTTTACCTGGACGAAGCGGTCGAGGAATTGATGGAGAAGTTAGAACAATTGAAATGCATCATGAGCAATTTCAAGAAGCTTTAGCTGGATTTAATGTTGGTATCAATATTCGAGGCGTAGGTAAAAAGGATATTGCTCGAGGAGATGTTGTTTGTGACGCTGCTCAACCTGCTACAATTGCAGAAGAATTCACTGCTCAAATTGCTGTTATAAATCACCCTACTGTTATTGCAAAAGGCTATACTCCGGTTTTCCATGTTCATACTGCACAAGTTCCATGCCAATTAATGGAAATAATCAATAAAATTGATCCAACAAGTGGTCAACCAGTTCAAGGAAAAGTTGACTTTTTGAAAAACGGAGATGTTGCTTTGTGTAAATTTAAGCCTATGGGTAATTTAGTTTTGGAAAAATCATCTGTTAATCCGCATATGGCAAGATTTGCAATCCGAGATGCTGGAGCTACAGTTGCTGCTGGTGTATGCACTGATCTTGTTCCGAAAAAGTTTTAATTTTTAGAACTCTCGCAAGAACCCCAACCACTTTAGTGGTTGGATGAATTGCGTTTATTCGTCGATAATTATTTATTTCTAACAATATTATTCAAAGGGAGCTAGACAGTAGCCCCTTTGAACACAGTAAATATATAGAGAACTGGCTCATTCTAAATAAATTTTTTGGAGGAAACATGGAATACAAACATAGCGGAAGCTCTGTTGGAGCAAATAAAAAGCACATTCAATTGACGCCAAAATATCGGTATCATATGATGCAAAAAGAAAAATTAAAAGTCATGTGCAGAGCTGCGATTGAGGAAGCATGCAAGCGGCATAAGATAGAAATTGAAATTATAAAAGTAATGCCGGAGCATGTTCATTTAATTGCGG
>Ga0209541_10003030_pt1 | contig 31216 bp, 37 predicted proteins | sample RifCSPlowO2_01_FD_184027 | JGI IMG/M metagenome (GOLD analysis project Ga0209541, IMG submission 184027) | Groundwater microbial communities from Rifle, Colorado - Rifle CSP2_plank lowO2_0.1 (SPAdes) (version 2) | ecosystem: Environmental > Aquatic > Deep subsurface > Groundwater | place... | reverse complement strand
TAATCCGCCCATAGCTCAATTGGCAGAGCAGGTCCCTCTTAAGGACAAGGTTCCAGGTTCGAGGCCTGGTGGGCGGACAAACAATATTTCCCCTCTTCGTATATAATATGTAGATGGGGATGGCGGTTCTTTTTTTTGAGTATATTGGCTGGCACTATAGCCGGGCGATTTCGGAAATGATTGGACTATTTAGAAATCTCGTCTGGTTTTTTTATCATTTTTTTTCAATCGGCATCCTTTCGCGCACTCTCATCTCCCCCGTATGGCGGCTTGAGGAAAAGTACCGTAGTGACGGTTTTAATCCACAAGCGCTTTTTGAATCTCTTGTCGTAAACCTAATTTCCAGGATTGTCGGCGTTCTCCTGCGCTCCGCTTTAATTATATCCGGCCTTTTATCGGAAATATTTCTAGCCGCTTTATTTATAATTTCTTTTGCCGCCTGGCTCGCCTTCCCGGCGCTAATTCCTATTTTATTTATCGGCGGTCTTACTCTTCTCCTCTTATAGATGAAAAATAAATTCGCTGGAGTCATCGCATTAGAGAATATCTTCCCGTCTCGCGCGAGGCACGGATTGGGAATGATTTTTGATATTGGGATTTTAGTATTTCTCATGCCGATAACCTATACTGCGATTCTAAAATTTGAAGGAAGCGCGGCGCTACAGGAATACGCATTTGCTTTTCCTTCTTCAAATTTCTGGCTAGGCTTATTATACATATTCGCGTCATGCCGCCTTCTCATCTTAGCCCTAGATTCTTTTTTCAATTCAAAAACGAGTGACGTCAATGGTTATCTTGCCGCCTTAGATTTTCTCCAAAACCCCGCTTGGCATAAATTTGTTGCCCGCCTTGGGATAGAGGAATCAAGCCTATCTGAAATCGCTCCAGAAAATCCCGGAGGGGGTTCCTTTACGGATATTGCTGCTTCCATTTTTGAAAAAACGAATCTAAAAAACGCAATTATAGATAGAAATATCAAGATATCGAGCGTTCAGAAAGCTGCCTATTGGGCGGAACGAGAAGTGGCTGGCGAAATGTTCTCCCGAAGATGGTGGAGGCGGGAACACTTAGCTCGACTTCAGGGATTAGGAAAAAATTTCGCGTACGGGGAGACGTATTTTCTTGAAAAATTCGCGTATGACCTTGCCCCGCAAGCCGAGGCCTTAAAAGAAGAAATAATAGGCAAAGATCGCGAAATGGAATTAATCGAGAAAGCCTTGCTCAAAAGCGCTGGGGCGAATGTCTTGATTGTCGGGGATGCCGGCGTCGGGAAACACACTCTCCTTCTAGGCCTCACGAGGGCAATCTACGAAGGTAAAATTTTCCCCAGCCTTGAATATAAGCAAGTTTTCAAGCTTTACGCGGAATCAATAATTGCATCGGGAAAAACTAAGGGGGATGCGGAGGCAATAATTATAAAACTGTTGAATGAAACAGCGCATGCTGGAAATATAATTCTCGCAATCGATAATTTTCCGGAATTTGTGGAATCGCTTTCAAATACAGGAATAAACGCTCTTGAACTTTTGTCCCCATATCTCGCGAATCCATCAATTCACATAATAGCGCTCGCGGACAAGACAAGCGCCCGAAAAATACTCGAATCAAATCAGGCTTTTATGAAATTTTTTGAAAGGATCGATCTTGAAGAGCCAAGCCCGGAATACGTAATTGAAATTTTAGAAAATGAAGCAGTGGCGATTGAAAAATCGCTTATGGGCAAAGTAATGATCTCGTACCCAGCGCTCGAAAAAACCGCGGAAGTTGCCGCGCAAAATTTGGTTCTTGGAGCCATGCCCAAGCGGGCGGTTGAACTTCTTAAAGACGTCTTTAGCGAAGGGATTTCTAGAAGGCAGAAAATAATTCCCCCGGAGATTGTTTTGGATATCGTCAGCAGAAAGACGAAAATGCCTCTTGGAGAAATATCCGAAGGAGAAAAAGAAAAGCTTCTCAACCTTGAGGATATCTTGTCAGAACGCGTTGTCGGGCAAACGGAAGCGACAAACGCCGTCGCCAACGCGGTTAGAAGAGCGAGGGCCGGAATTGAAAGCAGGGCAAAGCCGCTCGCGAGCTTTCTTTTCCTTGGTCCGACTGGCGTCGGAAAAACGGAGACTGCAAAAGCTTTAGCGTTTATATATTTTGAAGGCGAGGAATCTATGCTCCGTTTTGACATGTCCGAATACCAGGCCGAGGATAGTATGGACCGCTTGATCGGATCTTTTGAAAAAAATGAGCCGGGCTTGCTCGCCTCGAAAATATCGGCCCAACCGTACGCGGTTGTGTTGCTCGATGAGTTCGAGAAATCAAATCCGAAAGTCAGGAATTTATTCCTTCAAGTTTTGGACGAAGGATTCTTTACCGACTTCCAGGGCAAGAAAATAAACATGCGGAATGTGATCATCGTCGCGACATCCAATGCGGGGTCTGATTTGGAACAAATTCAGCGCGAGAAAATTTTCAGTCCAGAGCTATTAAACCGCTTCGACTCGGTCGTAATTTTCCGTCCGCTTGGGATGGAAGTTTTGAATAAAATAGCAAAAATTTCCTTAAATAAATTAAAGCAACGACTAGAGCGCGAAAACTATATTCTTAAAATAAACGACGCGCTCGCCGATGCGGTCGCCAAGGGCGGGTACAATCCAGCTATGGGCGCGCGGCCAATGCAAAGATTCATACAAGATAAAATCGAAAAGATAATTTCAGAGAAAATAATTAAAGGCGAGATAAAAAACGGGAGGGAATTTGAAATCTCCCCTCAAGAACTCGCGAATTTGTGAAATGGTAAAATTTGTCGGAAGCAGTAAAATCAAAACTTGACACAGCTATTACCGGCATGCTTCAATTCCTTGAAAGAATATAAAGGAGGGTTGGCATCATGAACAAAGAGTGGATTTTAGTAACGCCGGTTCCAGGACAGAGTTTCGATCCGCAGTTATTGCTATCGTTGTTTGACGTTCACGCCCCGGATCACATTTGGTTGACATACCGTGGCCTCCAGGGTTTTGTCGTAAAAAGCATTTACTATGATCACTGGAAAAACAACTACGCACCGAGTGCACTCCTGTCACACGATCGCGTTAGACATTTCTATCTAGAGTGCGGACGAGAAGCTGGTGAACTTGTAAAGAAACTTCGGAAGGAATTTACCGCCATCGCAAAAGCATACCCGCAGACTCCCGCCGAGGAAATCAAAGAAACCGGATCTGTATCTCCGGTTGGCAGAGGGTTAATCTCCCTTACGCAGATTTATGGGAGATAGCTACTCTGCAAATGTTGCCAAAAACTGTTCACTTTGTGAACGCAAAGGCTGGGCACCCACAAACGTGCTCAGCTTTTTTATTTCCCTATTTGGGATTTAAAAATTTTACTTGTCGGGCTGCGGGGAATCGGACCCCGGCTACAAGACCCCCAGCCTTGTGTACTACCTCTATACTACAGCCCGTTTATCATTCCTAATCTAAAACACGTACTTGATTATAAGATGGTCCGAGTAAAAATCCATCATCGTTATCATAATTATAAAAAATATAACCTCTCAAGTTTAAATCTTCTTTATCAACTAACGGGGCTGTTACGGTATAAGTATTAATGGTCTCTTCACTTCTAAATTCCTTAATCTTAGAATTTGATATGGTTGCATCATTTGAATTTAATGGCAATAAATCTGTGTGATCTTCTTTATTGTATCCGGATTCATTTGTGCTGAAAAAAAATGTTTGATATTTTCCTGGGTTTCCAAAATAATAACCTTCTGTATAATGATAATTATGGGCACCAACATAAGAAAATATCTCATTTGGGTCGCTAAAATCAGCTAATCCCAAATAAGTTGTTTCTCCTAAAATTATTTTTTTTGAAATATTGTTGGATGTATAAGGACCGAGATCTATCTGGGGATTAAAATTCTTTTCTCTAATTGTAATAGAATAAGCTAATATAGTTCCGCTGGAATCTGTAATTGCCTGTAAATAAAAATAATTGTTTACAAAAATATATTCTTTAATTAAAGTGCCATTAACAAAAAGAGGTGTCCCAAAAATATTTTTAAAATTGTCAATATGAACTCCTGCATTAAGACCGCTAATTTGCTTTAATAGCTCTTTTTTATATCCTATTGTTGAAACATAATAATCTCTTACAACAGTGAATCCTTGAGAAATAGTAATAAAGGTAGAAAACAAAAATAATATCGTCGCAACTAATAAAGCTATTGGCGATTTCTTTAATTTATCGGCAAATATTTGCAATTTCATATACCTTTCAAATTTACATCCGCAACTTCACGGCAATCATCAAACATCGGAAGAGTTTTTAATTCTTCATGCAAAACCTATTTTGTACCTTATGCTTCATCGGGATTATTTTCTCTCCCCCAAAAGATTTCTCGCTTTTTTGACGACTTCGTTCACTGTGACGAAACCGTAATAAATGAATTCCTGGACGCCGAGCCCTTTTGCGGTTAGCTGATCTTTCTCGCGGTTCAAGTGCGAGCTGATCATGATTGGGATTTTTGCGAGCTCGGGATCTTTTTTAAGCTCGCGGATCATAGTGAACCCGTCCATCTCCGGCATATCAATTCCCGTAAAAATCAAATCGGGCTTTTTCTCTTTAATCAGCTCGAGACCTTTTTTGCCGTCTACCGCCTCGAACACCTCAAATCCCTCGGATTTAAACTTATCCGAATAAGTCGCGCGCTTTTGATCGCTATCGTCAACTAATATTATTTTGGATTTTACTTGCATAGTTTAATTTTAATAGTATTTTGAAAAATATTCTATAAAAGCTAAATATTCCTCTTTGCTCATAAAATCCTTTTCTTTAAATTTATACGCTTTGGGATTAATCCATTCGTAGCTGGCATGCTCGGAAGAAAGTTTAATTTCGCCCGATAAATATCTGCCTTCGTATACAGTCAGTAAATTATAAGTCTTACGAGATAACGCCTTTCTTCTAAATTGGAATAGGGGTTTGCCGAGCTCATATTTAACCTTGACGCCTAATTCTTCTCGAATTTCTCTAGCCAAAATTTTTCTTAATGGAGTATGAGTTTCAACATTATCAATGCGGCCGCCCGGCAAATCCCATAACCCACTTTCAGGCAATTTTAGAAATAAAATCTTATTACCCCTTTTCAAAAAAAGTTTTAATGCAACCTGATAATTAGCGTAGTCTCGTTTCATATTAATCGTTTAGTTGCGCCCTCGAGAGGAATCGGACCCCTATCGCAAGTTCCGGAAACTTGTGTTCTGTCCATTGAACTACGAGGGCTAGCGCTGACTGTTAATTAATCCCGATAACATTTTTGAGAGTTCTTCGTGCTTCTTGTAAAGATTCTCATATACATCTTTGTATATAATATTGGGTAATTAGTGTGAGGATGAGTAGTTTGTATTTAGGGACGTAAATTTTTCACCTATTTTTATTGTCTTTTTCCTAATTACTAACTACCAACTACTAACTACTCAAATTTTTCGCCAAGAAAAATTTACGTGTGGCGGTCTGCTAAAACGAACGCGCCGTAAGAATCGGGCTTGATGACGGCTTCGAAGCCATATCCTTTGACCATGCCGACAACTGCGTCAACGAGCTCCTTGGTCGGCCCTTTTTGCCCGACGTCGAGATGCACGGAAATTTTTCCGTCCCAAAAGTATTCGTCGCCAAGCTTGTCTTTTAGTCTTGATTTCAATTCCTGCGTGAATGCGATCGAGTACATAGCTTCTTTGTAAATGCGGTCGCGCATCGTGGGCGCGGCAACTATTCCAGATTTCGTCCAAAAATATCTCCCACCATTGCCAACACGCACTATCGAGACCGCCGTTATAAGATGCACTTCTTTGTCCGCCCTCGAATCAGTGCCGACAACTATTTTGTATTCCCGCTCGGGTTTATCCTTTATAAAATCCAAAAGTTTCCCGACAAGCTCGTCGAATGTTATCAATATCCCTTCGCAATTAAATTTCGCGTTCTCTGTCATATTTTTATAGCCGCAAATCGATTGATAAAATCCCGGGGCCGAGGAAAATCAGAGAGATGGCAACCGTCAACAGCATTAAATCAAATTCCAAGTTCTGGAATTTATTTTTCCAAAGCGCGCCGATTCGGTCGAGCGCGATAACTACGGCCGCAATCTGGATCAAAAATCCCGCGAGAAGCAAAATCCCTCCTCCAAGCTCCGCGGCAATAATAATCCTAGCCCGCATACTTTTATCTTCTCCTTTGAGTTTTCGATATCCGCGGGCGACAAAAACGGCGCCCAAAGCCAGGCGCAATATAAAAGGGGCTATTTGCTCAAGAAAGAATAACTGCGGAAACACGCTCAACATAGGGCTATATTAAAGCATTTCGTAAATAAATGAAAGAAGCTAAAATATCTTTATATGGCGGAGCGTGAAGGCGGAGGCGGAGGGGGTTCCGATATGGGAATTTTGCTTTTCGTGGTTATACTTATCGCGGCCCTTTTTTCTGCGCGTGGAAATTCGACCGGGCTTTTTGGAGATAATAGCGGCGTTAAATTTGGCTCGCCGTCCAGGAGTGGCTCCGTGGAAGAAGAGATCGGCGGCGCTTCCGGATCTTTTGGAATAGGCCTGCCTCCGTCCGTTTCCCTTCCGCCACCGGTTCCCCTTCCTTCGCCGATAGGCAGTTCCATTTCCGGGACAGTTTCAACACAAGCGACCAAAGATAATATCTCGATGCAGGCTTTCGGTTCGCCGAGGCTTGGCTATGCTGACGAATATGTCCAGCTCTCCGCCCAGTCCGCGAACCGCGGAAAAGTAATTATAACTGGCTTAATACTGAAAAACGGGAACGGAGAAGCTGTCAAAATAGGCGCGGACGAATTCGGAAATTCAATAGCGCTTAATCCCGGGGAGCGCGCCATAATCGCGACCGCTCTTTCCCCAAGAGGATTCAACTTCAAATTAAACAAGTGCTCCGGATACCTTGCGCAATCAAAGACTTATTCTCCATCAATTTCCGGCTTCTGCCCGCATATTTCAAATCTTCCGCAAATCCGCAACCTTCCGGATAAATGCGAAATTTATCTGAACTCTCTTCCCTACTGCACGTCTCCGATAATAAATTTCCAAACCGGAATTGATAACAAATGCGCCTCCTTCGTCGGCGAGCACGCAAGCTACCCAGGATGCGTTAACGATTTCAAAAATGATCCGGACTTCGATCAGAAAGAATGGAGGATATATTTAGGCCTCCCGCGGGAGTTTTGGGAAAATCGGCACGAGGACATTTTGCTTTTGAGCCAATCGAGAGATCTAATCGCGGAAAGTTCGTATTAATTCGAACAGTGCTATTCCTGCCGCGACTGAAACATTAAGAGATTCTTTTTTGCCGTATTGCGATATATAAATAATTTTGTCGCATTTTTTCAAAAGCGGCTTTGATATTCCGCGGACTTCGTTTCCTAAGATTAAAGCAATCGAAAATCTCGGCCTAAATTTTCTATAATCAACCGCTTTTTTAGATTGCTCAAGTGCGATTATCTGGATTTTTATTTTTTTCAGATCGCGGATCAACCTCGATATATCGAGGTATCTCTCCCACGTAACAAATTTTTCAGCGCCAAGCGCGGTTTTTTGCGCTGGGTCGGGCGTGTATCCGGTTAGAAAGATTTTCGATACCCTAGCCGCGTCCGCCGTCCTAAAAATCGCGCCTACATTATATACGCTCCTGATATTGTGGAGGATTAAGTAGATTTTATCTGATTTTCTCAAGAGGAGGATATCTTTCCGGATCGATAGTGCGCTCAAAACAAGCGCGCCCCGCTTCATGTTGCCAGTTGTCCTCGGTGTAATAGCCCGGTATCACTGGCTTGGAGAGGGGAGCGCCAGTCCGATTCGGTCGCGCGAAACTTGCGCAGAGTTCAAAAGTCAACGGGGCCTTTACGCGATATTCGTATTCGTTGCCGGTTTCGGGATCGCGCGGAAGGGAAACCACATTAATCCCGTCGGGGATTTGGGACAACTTCTCCGGCAATTTTTGTTTTGCCTGCCAATAATTCACGATGGCGCTCTGAATTATACCAAGATTCTGCGCGCGTTCGTCGTCAAAGCGATAAGCGCGCTCTTCCGCGGGCGAGCCGACGATGAAAAATCCGCCGACGATCGAAGCTGCGACAATGGCGATTGCGGCGTATGATACTGCTTTAACAAGAGGAGTTTTGACTTCCCCTGCCTGTCTCTTTATTTCCTTGAGGTAGTAAATGAAAACCGCTCCGGCCACCAATATTATTGTCAGTACCTTGAGGAGAAATCTCGCCGTAAATTCCCCGCGCAAAAGCAGATAAACCAAAGCCACGAAATCCCCGATAATCAAAAGCGCCGCGAGAAATATAGTCAAATAGACAAGCCACTTTCTCGATTTCATTGCCATTCTTTCCGGAACTTCCTTATATCCCTTGTCTATAAACCAGAGGGTCCATGCGTAGACCGGAAAAATTACGATCAAAATTGAAATCGCCCAGCGAATGGAATTAAAAATAGATGATATGTAGCCGTAGCCCGCCTCAAGAGGATCCGGAATCCAATAATTTATATATTGAAAGATAAGCGTGATAAAACTTCCCGCGGCAACATAAAGGGACATGACTGAGAGAAATTGCAGAAAGACATCTCGCGGGCCGGTTTTTTGCTGCATATTTTTATCTTATCTGGTAAGTTACGCTGACGTTCACTACGACTTCATTTTCGCCAATCGGAATTTCCGGAGATGGGACAACTTCCCCGCCTCCCTTACCCAAACCCAAAGCGTAGCCGCGGTAAATCGGATACGGCCCGCCGGATTCATAAAAGCCGATAATTTTACCGAGTTTGATTCCCAATTTCTCTTCGAGTTCTTTTCCTTTTTTGTTTGCGTTCTCAATCGCTTTTGCTCTCGCTTCGGCTTGCACCGCGGACGGATCTTCGGTCGTGAAACTGAGACCGCCTTGTTGATTTGCTCCGGCTTGCCCCACATCACTCAAAATTTTTCCAACTTTGGAGGTGTCTCGAATTTTTACATCCAGATTCTGCGAAACAGAGTACCCGACAATTTTTGGAACTCTAGATGTTGCGCCATCGAGAGACGGAGGAATAAACGGATAACTCCCATAATCGTACTTTGGAGAAATATTATAACTCGTAGCTTTTATGTCTTTTTTATCAATGCCATTTGCTTCGAGCGAAGCCATGACTTTGTTAATATCCTCCGAAGCTTTTTTCTGCGCCGCTGAAACGGTGGTTGCTTCCGCAATAACGCCCAGATTTATTTGTCCTATATTCGGCTCCACAAAAATCTTTCCCTCCCCTATGATCGTTATGGCCGGGCGGTCCAGCTTTGGCGCGGAGACGTTTTGAATAACCTCCCACGATTTAACCGCAAGAAATATCGTCAGAAATGCGCCAACCGCTAATATAATTCCCTTTATTTTTTGGCTTTGTAGATAATCCATAATATTAGGATTCTAGCATAAAAAGGGAGCCCCGCAAGCGCAGGGCCCAAGTCACGGTTAGTCATTTTAACCTTAAAGCTTTTAGTAAATCCTGTAAAGGAGCAAGGCCGATCCTTGCATACACAGCGGCTAAAATTCCGACAAAAAGCGCTACAAAACCAAGAAACACGGCCGCGACTACGATAATCGGGTCATTAAATTTTCTAGACATAAAACACCTCCCAAAAAACTTTTTATCATTATAGCACCTCGGAACACCGAAGTAAAATACCGAAGTAGAACTTCGATAAACTTCAGTAAAAACGGTTATTAAAAATCAGTAATGCTCGGGATTTAATAAATGTATTAGGGCAGTTATCACTGCTTGCTTATTATACCCTTTTCGATCTAATCGTCCCTTAGTGAGGGTGCCTATCATACCCTCTCTTTCTCCAATATTTGAATCGTGAGAAAACCCTATCTCTTTAGCCGCTTCATCAATTTCATAATCTTTGCTGAAAACCAAATCAATCATTGATTTTGGATATTCAAAAGCAGATGAGCCCCCGAGATGAAAATTTTTTCCATCAAAAATTGCGCACATCGTAATGTCCATATATCCGCTCTTTGTGTTAGGAACTTCTATCAATCCGCTTTCTAATCCAACCGCAAGGTCGCAATCCTTAAAAGCATTTTTGCCCTATTGATTGCACCCTGGACAGTTTGCTCCATATTTTTTGGTTGTTTATGAACTCCGGAATCAACTTCAACTGAAATTATTTTTGCAGATGAAAATTCTGGGAAGTCCGAAAGTGCTTCTTCCACTGCTTGTACCTTAGTTATATTTTTTGATCCGACATTTACGTTCATGAAATCAAGATTGTTCGACGACTGTTCGACACTCGGTGTCGAACATTTTTAATTTTTTCCCAATCGCCAGGATTTTACGGCGATGAGGATTATAGATACAAGCGAAAAAATCGTCGTCAGCCAGTATGTCATTGTCTCTTTGTCAGGAAATCCTCCGAAACCGGGGCCCATTCCGCCATCGCCTCGCGGAGAAAATATAATTATAAGAAAGGCGATTGGAATAAAATATTTTACGAATCTCAACCATGAGCGCAAAATCTCTTCTCCCAAAGTAAGCAAAATTAGAGAAAAAACGAAAATGGCGGCGGACAGAAAGATTATTAACAAAGCCATGCCTTCGCCTGTTCGTGATGCGCAAACATCCCCAAATGGTGAATAACAAAAACCTAAAGTAATAATGGAAATCAGAAATGATCCTGATAGAATACCAATAAGTTTTTTGTTTTTGGTCATAAATATATTTTAGATTGTTAATCTTATTTTCTCAACTATCTCAAGGAGTTCTCTGGCTTCGTCTTTAGTCAGCAATTTTTTCTTCTCGAATTGCTTTATTTTCTCTTCGAGCGCCGAAAATGCCGCTTTTGTCTTCATTTTTTGAGCGCGCTCGTTTTTGGGCTCTTTTGCCAAAATTTTTTCGATCTTCTCGATTTTTTTAATAAGCGATTTTTCTCTTTTGTCCGGCAAATCAAGTGTTTTTATAATGCCCTTGAGTAAGGCGAGCAATTCCTCGACGGTAACGCCCGCGCCTGGAGAAATTGAGACGTCCGGCAGGCCATCGCCGTCCGCGTCAATGATAAGCGCAGTTGTAACATCAGCGTCATTCATTCCAACTTGGGCGATCGAGCCTAACGCAATTGGAATATCCTCAAAAACAGTCGTAGTCGCAGTTTGATCGCCATCCACTTTTTCAATTTCAAGCGTAAACAAGCCAAGCAATTCGCCTACAAGTTTTAAGGTGGTCGTGCCGTTTGCGCCCGAGCCGATATATTTGGTTTCTCCGAATTCCGTGTAGTAGCTATTCGGCACATTTTCTTCAAAAAGGCGCAAATTTGATAATGGGTCCGGATTGGGAATTATTCCTGTGTGATTGCCAAATTCATCATAAATATGGACTTCGACCGGAGAATGCACGCGCAAACGAAGCCGCTCGCCTGCGATATCTGGATTTGGCATTTCTGCCGAGATATTTTCTGGAAGATCGTCTTTGTTTTGAAAAATGTTTGATATCAACTCCTGAACTTCATCAACTTCCATAATACTGCCGTGACGACGGTTTCGATTGATAAGAAAATTATTATCACGCAAATTCAAATAAAATGTTTCCGCGTTGGCCATGAACGCCGCGCTCGGAGAAACCACAGTTTCATCGCCGTCTATAGTATATATCGGCTCTCGATCCAGATGATTAAGCGTGTCCGCGCAAAATGGAATATCGCAATCGTCGTATCGGATGCCGCGGATGGTATCGAGCCCCCAGCCAACAACTTGAAATACCTTAAGGCTCACTGGCGGAGTCCAGCTATCAATAGTTGTATGCATATTTTCTGCAGACGTTATTAAATACGAATCCAGCACATTCGGCGTATCCGTATCACCCGGCGCGGGCTCGCTCCATTCGCCAGTGTGGCCTGTAGAAAAATCTTTCATTCCGGCGTAATTCGCGATCGTATCGCCGGCAAGTTCGGAAATTTCATCGACGTTCGCGATATCGTCCGTAAATTCCAGGACCGGACTTTCAACCGTGTCAAAATATTTCATTGAGGGCAAAAAGTTGTACGCTGCTGGCATATTCTCGGAAAGTTCACGCGTCGCCTCGTTTGCCGGGTAAACCCCGTGCAGAAGCGCCGAAAGGCCTTTCGGCGTCCCAACTTGCGGCGGCGCAACCATGATCAACTTGTCTATTTTCCTCAAAAGCGGATCGCCCTCGTTCTCAAGTCTCTGTAATAAATACTTCGCCATCAGGCCGCCGTTTGAATGCGTTACAATAGTGACTTTGCCATTCTTAGACGTCTCGGCAAGATGCCTTAACTTTTGAATTATATACGGCGTTGACGTTGATTCTAAATAAGAAAGTTCCGGTTCAAAATCCGTTCCTCCGATTTTCTTGCCGCTATGCAAAATCTCAGGAAAATTAAAGCGCCAATCGTAAGGAAGCGCTTTCCATTCGTTGATTGTATTATCGTCAACCATTATATCCATCGCCTGAATAAATGTTTTGTAAGTATTTGTGCCGGGCCAATCCTGCGGATCCTGAAAAGTCTCGTCCACGATGTCGCGCGTATAAATGTCTTCGGTTATAGAATTTCCATCTTTGTCCAATTTTAGTTTTTCCAAATCCGGAAGATACGGAAAATTCGGATCCCAGAGCTGGTTATCGCCCAAATACAAGCGGCTGCCGAGATAGCCCGGAATAAACGCGACATTTGAAAATCCTTCTTCCGCTCCGTGTATAACCGCGGAGAGCGCGAGTCTATTATTCAAAACTTCGGCGTAGGCGGCGCGGCCGAAAAAATTCTTCACAAGCACCGGGCCATCGTTGGAAACCACTTCCAAGTCGCACTTAAAAGTTTTATCTTTCATCTCTTGCGGAAGCGGGGCGCCGGAAAGAGCCGGATTATAATCCGCAGGGCATTCTCCATCGAAACACGGCGCTGAAATTTTAACGTCCCACGTGTCGGATTCGTCTACTGGACGATTAATTTCTCCAAAATTTCCAAACTCAGTCAGCTCCCCTTCCGTCGGTTCAAGCGCAATATACGCGCAAAGGTCCGGCGCTTCATTAATACAGTTAAAATCCTCGTCATACTGATCGCAATGGGTTAATTTATTTATTTTATAAGACGCCTCCCCTCCGAACTCATAATAAGAATCAAATGTTGGGTCGGCGGATATGGTTGCCTGCACGGAAGCGGATTCAAGCGCGGAAAGTTCGATATCTTTAGTCGTAGCGTCGATAAGAAACAACGCGAAATACGCCGATAAAGGAATTGCTCCATAAAAAGCCAGAGCGATAAAGACGCCTAAAATAAAAACCGCGAATCTAAATTTTTTTTCCATCTTTATTAAAAACTGCTAACCACTCCAAAATAACATTAATCAGATTCCAAAACAAACGCGCTTGCGCCTTGCTTTTTGGGCGCAAAAACGTTAAAGTTGAGAAAAACTAAGGGGGGGTTTATTTATGCAAGAAGTACCTGAGATCAGCATCACAAAACGTTCATATGGAAAAAGTCCGTCAATCGCTGTTTACCAGATAAAGATAGCTGGCAAAGGCACTTGTTTAAAGTTCCTTGGATCTAAACACGATGTCAATAACTACCGAAACGGCGCCATCGATATGTTGAGCGCTCTGGGTTTCAATAACGTTATTGTTCCAAATATTCCAAGCTGAGAAAAACGAAGGAGGGGTTTGTGGAATATTTTACAGAGGAGGGGGCGATTGAAAAATTAACAGTAACAGTCGAGATTGATTTTGAAATTGATGGGCATCTCGTGAGCGCGGAAGGTGTGGTTACGGATTATTTCAGGATAGCCGACCTAGGATTCTCGGTTCTGATCCAGTGCCTAATCGCCGGCGGAAAATCTGTTTCCGTACTTTTTAATAAAACCAAATACGAAGACTGCGTGGAGGAATTGTCTGATCCGATCATAGAGGAACATTTTAACGGCAAAGATAAGGTTCTGTATCGCTTTTTGTCGCAGTGGCCTCAATAATCTGATCTACGTGCACCACCTAAGCCCGGGCAGGCATCGCGTCTGCGCCGGGCTTTTTTATTTTATTTTCTCCCACTCTTCGCGGACGATTCTCCTGTCGTCCCACGGGATTTTTAATCCATTTGACCCCATAATCCACGGCTCCGCTCCCTTGCCGGTAATTACGAGCGTCTCTCCAGATTTCATCGCTTCAAGCGCGAGGCGTATCGCCTGCCTCCTGTCTAAAATCATCTCAAATTTATGATCCCCCGCGACTTCGCCCATTAATTCCATTGGGTCGTCGTCGTAAGGGTCTTCGTTAGTAATAAAAACTTTCCCGCAAAATTCCGCGGCAATATCGCCTAAGAGCGGGCGCTTCCATTTATCTCTTCCTCCTCCTGCTGTCCCCAAAACGCAAACAAGCCCGGAACTCTCCGACCTCGCCTGCGCATAGACTTTCATTAAAGTTTGCGGAAGGAAGGCGTAATCAACCAAAACCCGAAAATCTTTTTTCGCGCCCTCCGGCGGAATCACATATTCCATCCTGCCGGGAATTCCCGGAATTTTGGAAAGCGATTCTTTGGCCACGCTCGGGAGAACTCCTTCCCGCTTCGCGAAAGCAAGCGCCGCGACCGCGTTCATTTTATTGAATTCTCCGGAAAGATTTAATTTTAAATCCGGAGGATAATCAGAAGCGATATAGACAATTTTCTCTTTTGGAGATATTTTCTGAAAATATTCTAGATTGGGGTCCTCGCCATTAAGAAAAACAAGTGGAGCAATCCTAAAAATTTCTCCTTTGGCTCGGCGATAATTTTCGAAGCCGCCGTGCGATTCCAGATGTTCCTCGGAAAGATTGGTCAAAATCGCGGCGTAGAATTTTATAAATTTGTGGCGATATTGCTTAATTCCCTCGGAAGTGACTTCGATAAAAACGTATTCCGCGCCTGCTTTCTTCGCTTCATACAAAAATCTGTGCACACGAAATCTCCCGGGCATGGTCATTTTTAAAAGATTCGGTTCTGCCTTATCCAAAACTCGAAACCAGATGCCGGATAAAGAAGCGGTCTTGAACCCAGCATCCGTAAAAATCCTATATAGAAATTCCACGGTCGTGGTTTTCCCGGAAGTTCCCGTAACACCGACGACTTTCATCGACCTCGCCGGAAACCAATATATAAACGCCGCCAACATAGAAAGAAGCCAATGGTAAAATGGCGAGAAAAAATCAAAAATCGGCTCCGGAATGGTTTTCTTTATAGCGCGCAATATCCTATCCATTCCCGTTGCCGCCCAAAATTTTTAAAGCTTCCTTCACGCGCTTTGACGTTCCTTTTATCTCGTCGGGAATTTTGCGAAGCGCTTCCCGGACATCCCTCGCGGAATATCCCAGAGATTCGAGAGCTTCGAGAACGTCTTGTTCTTCTTTCAGCTCTACTCCTTCCATAGTTGCTTTCCCAAATTTCTCCCGAAGCTCTATCATAATTTTCTCCGCGGTCTTGCGCCCGATTCCGGAGACTTTTGTGAGATAGGCGAGCTCGCCGGAAGATATTGCACGCTTAAGCGTGTCTGCTGGCGCGACATTCAATATTCCCAAAGCCGTCCGAGGCCCAACTCCAGAAACGCTGATTAAGGTCTCAAAAAATTCGAGCTCATCGGGAGTAAAAAATCCATATAGTTCTATAGTATCTTCTCTCTGCTGCAGATGCGTCCATATTTTAGCGTCCGCTCCATCGGAAAACTTACGGAGCGTCTCGGAATTCAACATTATACGGTATCCAACCCCGCCGACATCCAAAACCAAATGCTTCTCCCCCCTCAAAATAACCTTGCCAGAAAGATATCCAATCATAAGTTAATCTTATGCTATAATGTAAGTTTGCCAAAATGGAATTCTCGAATATAAATTTATTGAAGCCCGCCGGTGATCAAGGCCAAGCAACCGAAAAACTGGTCGCAGGAATTCGCGCCAAAAAAAGATTCCAAACCTTGCTTGGCGTGACCGGTTCCGGAAAAACTTTGACTATGGCGCATACGATTGCCGAGGTCGGCCGCCCGGCTTTGATCATTTCGCATAATAAAACTCTCGCCGCGCAACTGTATCAGGAATTCAAAGAATTTTTTCCGGAAAATGCCGTCCATTATTTCGTTTCATATTACGATTATTACCAGCCGGAGGCATATCTGCCCGTGACAGATACATATATAGAGAAGGATGCCAAAATAAACGAATTCATCGACCGCCTGCGCCACTCCGCAACCCAGTCCGCGCTTACTCGCAGAGATTTTATAATTGTGGCTTCCGTCTCCTGTATCTACGGAATCGGCGACCCCGAGGAATACGCAAAGATGTCGCTTGACTTAAAAACCGGAACAAATTACAAACGAAAAGAATTACTGGAGAGATTAGCTGATCTGCAATATGAAAGAAACGAGATCGAGCGGCGCGCGGGAACTTTTTCGGTTAAAGGAGAGATTCTGGAAATCTCCTCGCCTGATGGAGAATTGATAACGCGAATAGAATTTTTCGGAGATAAAATTGAAAAAATTTCTCTGCTTTCTCCAACATTCGGTGTTAAATCCCAAAAAACACCGAGTGTTTCCCGGCATAAAATATTCCCCGCCAAACATTTCGTAACGCCGAAAGAGAAAATTCTGCGGGCCGTAAAAAATATCGAGGCAGAACTTAAAGATCGCCTGCAAAAACTGAAAAAAGAAGGAAAATTGCTGGAAGCGGAACGGCTCGAACAAAGAACTCGCTTTGATCTGGAAATGCTCAAAACCACCGGCTACGCGAACGGCATTGAAAACTATTCGCGACATCTCTCATTTCGAAAACCGGGTTCTCCTCCTTATACGCTCATCGACTATCTTCCGAAAGACACTCTGTTTTTTATCGACGAATCACATATGTCAGTTCCTCAAATCCGCGGAATGTATGCCGGAGACCAATCGCGAAAACAAACGCTCGTGGATTACGGTTTCCGCCTGCCCTCCGCGCTCGACAACCGGCCGCTTAAATTCGAAGAGTTCGAGAAAAAGATTGGGCAGGCCATCTTTGTCTCAGCAACACCCGGGCCTTATGAACTCGAAAGATCTAGGGAAGCTGAGCTTCCACTTGGAAGCTCAGCTTCCAAGTCGGGTATCATCGAGCAACTCATTCGTCCGACGGGACTGCTTGACCCCACAATCGAAATCCGGCCGGCCGAAGAGCAGATTAAAAACGCGGAGGAAGAAATTCTGAAAGCCGTTCGGGCAAAAGAGCGCGTTTTGCTTTTAACGCTAACCAAAAGAATGGCAGAGGAAATCTCGGACTATTTAAAAGAAAAAGGCATCCATGCGGAATATCTGCATTCGGAAATAAAAACTTTGGCGCGGACGGATATTTTAAAAAGGCTCCGTGAAGGAGAATATGACGTTCTGGTCGGAATAAATCTTTTAAGAGAGGGACTTGATCTGCCGGAGGTCGCTTTGATTTTAATTCTGGACGCGGACAAGGAAGGTTTTTTGCGAAACAAAACTAGTTTAATTCAAACCGTCGGCCGCGCCGCAAGGCATATTAATGGCCGCGCGATTTTATACGGAGACGTTATAACGGAATCTATGAAATTTACAATTGATGAAACCAAACGCCGCCGCGCATATCAGGAAAAATTCAACCGCGAGCACGGGATAACGCCGAGGCAGATTAAAAAAGAAATACGGCCTTCGATATTCGAGGAAATCAAAAAACCGACGGACATTTCAAAAGAAATCGAGAAGCTTTCCAAAAAAGATCGCCTCTCAGCCAAAAAAGATTTGGAAAAAATGATGCTTGAGGCCGCTTCCAGCCTAGAATTCGAGAAAGCCGCGAAGTATAGAGATATTCTAAAGACTCTTGCGTAAATAAATAAATTATCCTAAGATTACCCAATGCCAATCACGAAATCAGCAAAAAAAGCGCACAGAAAATCGCTTCGAAACAGGGAGCGAAATTTGGGCCGTAAGACCACGCTCTCAAAAGCGCTCAAAACGTTCTCGAGACTATTCAAAGATAAGAAGCTCGATGAAGCAAGAAATTATTTCCCGGCGGTTCAAAAAGCTTTGGATAAAGCAGTCAAACAAGGAATTCTTAAGGCCAACACGGCTTCGCGCAAGAAATCCAGACTCTCAAAAAGAATTAAAGCCTGATAATCAATTTTTCGAGCCCCTCCTCAAAATTATCTTCTCCCCGCCTGACGCTAGAAAACAAATCAAGAAGTTCGCGGGAGATTTTTTTTAATTCCCAGGAAGAAAAGTTTCGGAGATCTTGGATCGCTTTTTTTTGAACAAAGGGGTGCAAATTTGACGTTCTCTTTCCCGAATCAACCTGACGCAAAGTTTTAATCTTCCACCAAATCCTCCAAAACGCCTCTTCGGCCCCGAGCCCGTCTTTTACATAAGAGCGCAGCATAGATATTGCCTGGGTTTTTCTTTTATCAAAAACCGCGTCTGCGAAGTTAAAATAATTTGGTTCCCGATCCGATTTCGAAGAGGCTAAGCCACCAAGTGGTGGCTTAGCCTCTAAGCACAGGCGTTCGAGTTTATTTAAAATGGCAAATGGATCCGAACCGGTTTCGGAAATTAGAATATCTATTTCTCGCTTTTCCAAATTAATCCCCATCTCTTTGGCTTTTGCTCCCATCCACGCTAAAAACTTCGCCGAAGAAGGTTTCGTAAATTTTTTTATATTAGCCCCCGCTTCCCCGAATATCTTCGTCCAGGAATCCGAAATATCCTTTTCGACAATCGCAATTATATTTTCTGCGCGAGAAAAATCTTGGGCAAGCTTTTTAACCTCCTCGGCGCGCTCGGGAATTCCAAGAATGTCATCCAATATTAGAAAAGTTTTTTTGCCGAAAAGATCGCGGGATAAAAATGAATTCAGAGGGACTTGGGAATCGTCCCTTATTTTAATGACTTCGTAGTTTTTTTCCGCGGCCTTCTTTTTCAGTTCCAAAAGCTTTTCCTTGATCCAAAAAGTTTCCCCATGGAATACGTAGAGCATAATTAAACGTATTTCTTCTTCAAGATCGTTTTTATCTTCTCGACGATTTCTCCGAGCGTAAAATTCGATTTTATTAAGAAATCCTCTGCGCCCATAGACAACGCGCGCCCGACATCTTCTTTCTGTCCGAGGTTGGAGAGAATTAAAACCGGGAGATGCGAGAGCTTGGGTTCTTTTTTGATCCGTTCCAAAACACCGAATCCATCAACCCGCGGCAATATCAGATCCAAAAGAACCAAGTCCGGCGGTTCTTCAAGGGCCATTTTAAGCCCTTCCTCCCCGTCGAGAGCTTCTTTGACGCTAAATCCTTCCTTTGTGAGCTTCTGGGACATAAGGTCGCGCAAAAATTTATCGTCTTCAATAATTAGAATTTTCATACTTGTCATTCTAGGATAGCATATTTTTTCATTTCTCCCCAATTCTTCCCGATTTTTGCCTCAACCTTAAGTATAACTTCGCCTGTATATATTTCTTCCAGGATTTTCTTAATACCTTTTATAAAAAACTCGACATCGCTCTTTTTCACCTCAAATAAAAGCTCGTCGTGTATCTGCAAAAGCTGAAATGCCTTGCCGAGCAAATTTTTATCTATAAAATCCTGAGTCCGAATCATGCCGATCTTGACTATATCCGCTTCTGTTCCTTGTATTGGGGCGTTCGTCGCCATGCGCTCCGCTTCTTTTCTGATGTATTCGGCTTGCGAGTATATTTCCGGGAGATAGCGCCTGCGCCCAAAAAGCGTCTCGACATATCCTTTTTCTCTCGCCTTTCTTTTAGTCTCTTCCAGAAATTTGTAGACCCCGTCGAAATCGCGGAAATATTCTTCCCAAAATTCCTGTGCTTTATCTCTCGGCACCTCAAGCGCTTGTGAAAGGGCATTAACTCCCATGCCGTATAATATTCCGAAATTAATGACCTTGGCCTCCCTTCTCATGCTATCCGTAACTTCGTTTTCTCTGACATTAAAAATTTCTACCGCAGTTGCGGTATGGATATCTTTTCCCTCGGCAAACGCACGGGTCATTTTTTTATCACGAGAAAGAATCGCGGCTATGCGCAATTCAAGTTGAGAATAATCAAAAGCGACGAGTTCGAATCCCTGGCGCGCCAAAAATGCTTTTCGAACTTCCCTCCCAGTCTCGGAGCGTATCGGGATATTCTGCAAGTTCGGGTCGGACGATGAAAGGCGCCCTGTAACCGTTCCTGCCTGATCGTACGTCGTATGCACCCTGCCATTCGCATCTGCCATCGGGGGAAGCGTGTCGAGATAAGTCGATTTAAGTTTAGCGAGTTCTCGATAGGAAAGTAGCTCCGTAATAACCGGATGTATCCCTTTTAATTTCAGAAGTTCCGACTCTCGGGTAGATTTTGCTCCGGTTCCGGTCTTTTTTAATCTCTTGGCCGTGAGTCCCATCTTTTCAAAAAGCATCTCGGATAATTGCTTGGGAGAATTAATATTGAATTCCGTACCGCATATATCCCAAATTTTCTTCTGAAGCACTGTCAGTTTTTTCTCGGTTTCAGCCGAGAGTTTTTTAAGAAATTCAGAATCAATTAAAATCCCTATTTTCTCCATAGCATAAATAACTGGAATCAATGGCAATTCGATCTCTTCCCAAACACGCATGAGTTTTTTCTCCGAAATCTCTTTTCCCAAAGCCGAAGCAAGCTTCGGGAGTAACGAGATGGCTTTCACAGTTTCGCCTTCTTTTACAGCTTCTTTCGGGAGAAAATTATGAATCAAAGAAATCAAACTCGGACCCTGCAGAGTCGGGCGCGAAAGTTGGGCCGTTATTTTCAAGTCAAATTTCATTTTAGGAAATTCCGCAGAATCAACCGCGTGCATAATTTTTTTCGCGTCAAAAAAATAGTGGTCTTTTTTTGACTCAAGAAAGCTTTTTATTTTTTCATCATCCGCGTCGAAAGCAAAAACCTTACCATCACCGGATGCCGCGTATATCTTGCCTTCTGATTCGTGCCAAAAAATTTTATTTTCCTTTTCTAAAAAATCTGAATCTGGCTCTTCTGTTATTTCAGCGGGTTTACCCTCCGAAACTTCAGTGAAGGAGGGAAGTTTTGATAAGAGAGACGTAAATCCGAGCTCCTTAAAAAGATCTGTTACTTTTTTATTATCGTAGCCGTTCTTCCACTTCAATTTTTCAAGTTCGAATTCGATGGGAACATCCCTTCTTATAGCGCCTAACTCGCGCGAAAATAGCGCTTCTTCCTCATGCTCCTCGAGAAGTTTAACCGTACGCTCTTTGATGCCTTTTTTTATTAACTCCCCCCTATTTTTCTTTATCGCCTTAAAAATTTTCTCAAGGTTGCCAAATTTTAAAATCAATTCCGTGGCTCCCTTTTCTCCGATACCAGGGATTCCCGGGATATTATCCGAAGGGTCTCCGCGAAGCCCTTTATAGTCCGCGAGAAGTTCCGGCCCGAAACCGAATCGTTCGCGCACTTTCTCCTCGTCATATATTACAGTGTCATTGATTCCTTTCTTTAGAGTAAAAACTCGGATTTTAGAGCCCAGAACCAGCTGCAAAGTATCCATATCTCCCGAGGCGACTATTATTTCCAAATCTTTAATTGATTTCGCTTTCTCAGCCAAGGTTCCTATCACATCGTCCGCTTCGAATTTGGCATGCTCGAAATATTTAATTCCGAGCGCTCGCAAAATATCATAAGATCTCTTTATTTGCATCGCTAAATCCGAAGCAAGTTCCGGCCGCTGCCCTTTGTATTTATCATACGCGGCGTGTCTGAATGTCGGCTCAGGAAGATCGTATCCCGCCGCGATATAATCTGGTTTTAGTTCCCTTATCGCTTTGAACAAAAATGTGACAAGGCCGTATAAAGCCCCCGTCGGCTCGCCTTTTTGGGACGAAAATGCCGGAAGCGCGTGAAAAGAGCGGTGCAGAATCGCGTGCATGTCGAGAAGGACCAGCATCTTATTTTTATCTTTAGGCATAAAAGATGATCTCCCTCGAAGTCCGACCCCGACGCAACGTCGGGGTTGGATCTCTTAAAACAAACCTGAAATAATTTTCCGGGAGAAATTTTTTTGCTTTATTTGACCATTCGACAAGTAAAATATTTTTATTACTCCTCAAAAATTCCCTAAAATCGATTTGATCACGATAGGCGTCAATGTGGAAAAATACCGAAGTCCGACTTCGGGGAGTCCTTGAAGTCGGGCTTCGGAAACGAAAAACGCGCATCAAGATGAAAGTCGGGCTTTTCATTTCTTCTTTGATCCCGAGCCCGCGCGCGAATCCCTTCGCGAAAGTCGTCTTCCCCGCGCCGAGCTCCCCTTCAAGTCCGATCAAAATTGCCTTTTTGGTCTTTAGGCGCAAAACTTCTCTCGCGAACGCTTCCGCAAATTTCTCGGTTTCTCTGGCGCTTTTGGTTATTGCCTTTAAAATTTGCTTCATTGATATAAGAATCCTATCACAACTGAAATGCCGGCAGAAAGTCGGATGATACCAAGTAATAATTTAAATAAACAGTATGTTCACGATCGCAAAGATACTATATATTATAATCTTTATAGGTTAAATGCCTTCTTGAGATCGGCGTCGAAAGAGAGCAAGGTTTCACATATGCGCACTTCTCTTCGAAGTCCGTAAGTATTAATTAAAATATTGATTTCGTCCTCGCAAGGATATGGAAAGACAAATACGCTCCTCTGCAATTCCTTAAAGCCGAGATTTTTTAATCGCCAACGCAACGCATCGCGAATTTTTCTTCTAGACTCCGGAATATCAAAAATTACCATTCTCCACCTTCCATCCCATCTCTTCGGTTTTGATATTTTTAAATTATCCAATCTGTGCACTGGGGCGCGCACAATTCCTTTGGGAGTTAGGATTATTTTGGTTTCATCATTCTTTTCTATCTTCTTTATAAATCCCCCGAGGCGCAAAGTATGGAGAATATAAAAAAGCTGATTGCGGTCTATAGATCTCCAAGTGTGATCACACTGGGCTAGCAATTCTCTTCTTTGCTTTCCTCGGCGCGTATAACCCAACAAAAGTCCGGAAGACAACAAGAACAGCACCTGGCCAGCTAATTTACTGTAACGCATATTTATTTATATTATACAGTATATTCACGATCGTAGACATACTACTAATTATCCCAAGCCCAGTTTTAGCCAAAATGAAAAGAGCGCCCGACCGCAGAAGAAATCTACGTGGGCGCTCTCCAAATTGGTGAGATAAAGAATTGATGAGATAAAGAACGGGTTTAGTAGCGACTGCGACCGAGCTCCTCGCCAAGCCGTTCGGCGTTGCGGAGACGTTCCCGAACGATTCGCTCGCGCTCGCGATCCGATGCCCGCTGCCGAGCTGCCTCGCACCGTTCTTGCTCGATATCGGTAGCAAGATCCTGGCACGAGGGGATTCCATAGCCATAGCCATACTGTGGGTAAGCCGACGGGTAACTCGGCCCGGGTCGCAAAATGGTCCGATCCAGAATGACGCCGCCAATCCCTCCGAGAATAACCGCGGTGGCAATTGTTCCGGTGCCGGAACCTCCGCGATGTCCTCCGCCGCCGTGCCGACGACCGTGTCTCCCGCCAGCAAACGCCTCCGAGGCAAAAACCGCCAATAAAACAACTAATACCATAACGAACAATCCCTTTTTCATAAGTCCTCCTCTTTTGTGAATTTTCTATATTATATCATAGGCAAAATAAAAATGCAAGGCCTGCCGGTAATCCCCTAGAAATGGCCTAAATTAAGCGTAAAATAAGGTAACTATGGCTGACTTTGAAGAATCAAAAGGGAAAAGCAGGTTTGCCGAGCTTAGGGACAAAGAAGAGGAAGAATTGGCCCAAATAATGGCTAAAAAGCGCGGCCTTCCCTATTTGGACCTGGCCTCAATTACGATAGATCTCGATTCCTTAAAACTAATTTCTGAAAAAGATGCGCGTGACGGGAAAATCGTTGTCTTCCAATCAGTAGGCAAAAAAATATCAGTGGCGCTCGTCAACCCGGAAATCCTGAAAGCAAAACAGATAATCGAAGATCTTAAAAGCAAAAGATTTATGGTTGAGATTTTTCTAGTCTCGCCGAAAAGTTTAGAGAAGGCTTTTTCCAGATACGCAGAACTTCCGGCGTTCGAAGAAATCAAATCCGCTATGGTCGCGGTCTCCCAAAAACGGCTTGATGAATTCCAGACGAAAGTAAAGAAAATATCCGATCTAAAAACCCTTCTTTCGGGCATAGGAGAAACCGAGGAGTCAAGAAAGATTTCCGAAGTATTGGAAATGATAATCGCGGGGGCCATCGCCCTCGATGCATCCGACATACATATCGAGCCCGCGGAGATCAATGTCGAGGTCAGATACAGAATGGACGGCGTCTTGCGGGAAGCAGTTTCTTTTCCGCAGAAAATATATAAGATGCTCCTCTCTAGAATAAAGCTGATATCGGAATTGAAATTAAATATAAAAGACAAAGCGCAGGACGGGAGGTTTACAATAAGAACACGAGATACGGATATCGAAGTTAGGGCCGCGACCTTGCCGGGCCCGAACGGCGAGGCGGTTACATTGAGGATACTTCACCCAAAAACAATCGCTCTTAAACTCGAGGACTTGGGAATGAATCCTTATTTCTACGCGATAATACAAAAACAACTTGATAAGCCGAATGGAATGATCTTGACGACTGGGCCGACTGGGTCTGGGAAAACAACAACGCTTTACGCATTCGTAAAAACCGTAAACGAACCCGGAATCGAAATAATAACAATAGAAGACCCCATAGAATATCACCTGCCATCGGTTACGCAGACGCAAGTTGATCCAGAGAAGGGGTATGATTTTTCAAATGGCCTGCGCGCGATTTTGCGCCAAGATCCCGACATCATACTCGTCGGAGAGATCCGCGACTTTGATACAGCCGAGATTGCAATGCACGCCGCCTTGACGGGCCACCTCGTTTTCTCGACACTCCACACCAATGACGCGCCTGGGACCATTCCCCGTCTTATAGATCTCGGGGTCAAACCGAATATAATGGCGCCCGCGATAAATATGGCAATGGCGCAGAGGCTTGTGCGAAAACTCTGCAAGGCCTGTAAAAAACGAGCAGAGCCCAGCGCGGATAATCTTAAAAAAATAAAGGCGGAAATGAATAAATTCCCCAGCGGAATCGAAAAACCAGATCTAGAAAAAGCAGAATTTTTTGCTGCGGTTGGATGCGATGCTTGCGGCGGGACTGGTTATAAGGGCAGGATAGGAGTTTTTGAAGGTTTTGAAATAGACGACGCCATTGAAAGATTGATCATGACCGAGCCATCTGAAAGCGCCCTTCGCGAAGCCGCTATAAAACAGGGGATGCTGACTATGAAGCAGGACGGAATTATAAAGTTACTCTCTGGCGTAACAACGCTCGAAGAGTTAGAAAGAGTAGTAGGGTCCTGACCACGAGCCTCTAGGCAATCTCATGCTATGGGTAGGATGAGTAGAGAGAATTTCTGAGGAGCGGCGCCAGCCAACCGACGCAAGGTCGGGGCCAAGCCATCCTTCGGATAAAACTCCTGATATGCCCAGAGACTCAAGGTCAAAATCCTACGTATAAGATTAGCAGATAATCAATAAAAAGTCAATAGTGGCTCTAACAGACACAAAATTTCGCGAAGACGATCGCTCGCTAGATCAAACCTTGAGGCCAAAGAGCTGGGACGAGTATATCGGGCAGGAACTGATTAAAAAGAATTTGAAAATTCTGATCCAAGCGGCACAAGAGCGAGGCGAGCCGATTGAACACCTTCTTTTCTATGGCCCGCCGGGGCTTGGAAAGACAACTCTCGCGCATTTGATCTCTAGGGAACTAAACGCGCAAGTTAAAGTGACGTCCGGGCCGGCAATCGAGAAGGTCGGCGACCTTGCTTCTATTTTAACCAACCTTTCGGCTGGCGATATTCTATTTATCGACGAAGCCCATAGGTTGAATAAACTAATCGAAGAAATTTTATATCCGGCTCTCGAGTCGCGCTCGCTCGATATAGTCATCGGCAAAGGCCCTTCGGCGCGCACAATACAACTCGAACTTCCGCCCTTCACTCTTATCGCGGCGACGACCAGAATCGCGCTTCTTTCTTCTCCCCTGCGCTCAAGATTTTCAGGGGGAACTTACCGGCTTGATTTCTATACGGAAGATGAGATAAGAAGAATAATCACGCGCTCCGCTAAAATTCTTGGAATAGATATTGATGAGGGAGCTACGGCTGAAATCGCGAAGAGATCGCGCTTCACGCCACGCGTCGCGAACCGGCTTCTAAAACGCTGCCGTGATTTCGCTCAAGTCGAAAAATCAAACTTAATAACCGGGGATCTGGCGCTAAAAACGCTCGACCTTCTTGAGATAGATCCTGTCGGGCTCGAATCTACAGATAGGATGATCCTTGAAGCCATAATTTCCAAGTTCGGAGGCGGTCCGGTGGGACTCCAAACTCTCGCCGCGGCCACATCCGAGGAAAAAGAAACCATCGAAGAAGTATATGAGCCATACTTGATGCGCTCCGGATTCGTCGAAAGAACGCCCCGCGGCAGAGTCGCGACTAGGCGCGCTTACGAACACCTCGGGCGTAATTTCGCGGAACAAAGCACATTTCTCGCATGACGATAGGCTTGGCATTATTAATTTTATTCTTGCTTGGATACGCAGCTCTGTCTTCGGCCGCCGTTTGGCATTTAAACGTCTACTCATTCTCCCAAAAAGCCAATATTGTCAGCGTTGTATTTATAATCACAGCGGTTACTCTGGGTTTATTGTCCGTCTTCTTTTATATGCAAATGGATTGGACAAGCGCCTTAAAAACTTTGCAGATAAGCGAACCTATTGGCAATACTTCAATATAAAATGCTGAATCTCGATCCTGAAGAAAAAGTTCTCCTGATAATGCGTCATCATTGGATAACTCTAGTCGGTCCGACATTTATCGTGTTTTTTTCTTTAATAATCCCGTGGATTTTCGCGTCGATATCGCGGCCATTTTTTTCTTTCGCAGTTTCAATATGGTATTTAATTACCCTAATGATGGCTTTTGGTTTTTGGATAGATTATTATCTTGACGCGCTCGTTATTACCGACAAAAGGATCCTTGATATAGACCAAATTGGCCTTTTTAAGCACACGGTATCCGAATTTAGAATGGAGCGGGTTCAGGATGTGACCATTGAAGTTCCGAATTTCGCGGCGACATTTTTCCACTACGGCAATATAAAAATACAGACTGCGGGCGAATCTTTTTTCTCCATAACGGAAGTTCCCTCTCCGCATATCGCGCGCGATTTGATATTAAAACACGCCAAATCGGCTGCGCAGACATAATTTAAAATATATATGTCGGGCCACTCGCGCTGGGCGCAGATAAAACACAAAAAGGCGACTTCGGACGCGAAGAAGGGAAAACTTTTTTCCCGCCTTTCAAAAATGCTGACTATCGCGGCAAAAGAGATGGGCCCAGACCCAAAAACCAATTCGCGGCTTGCCTCTGCCATCGAGGAGGCCAGAAAAGAAAATTTGCCGAAAGAAAACATTGATCGCGCGATCAAAAGGGCATCAGAAAAAGAGGGATTAAATCTAAAAGAAGTTATATACGAGGCTTTCGGGCCCGGCGGTTCGGCGCTTATCATCGCGGCGGTTACCGACAACTCGAATCGAACGACAAACGAAATAAAACATATCCTTTCGCTTTCGGACGGGAAGCTCGGTGTGGAAGGATCCGCGATGTGGGCTTTTGCCCATGTTGGTGATGAATACAAAGCAAAATTCCCACAGCAATTATCTCCCGAGGATTTCAAAAAATTCGAAAACCTTCTCGAGGCGCTCTCGGACCAAGACGAGGTTGAAAATGTTTACGCGAATGTAGAAAATAAGCCATAAGCTTGTACGCCATATGTATGTGCACATTACCTCCCTTTATTGAAATTCCTGACCCATGACCCAAACTTAGTTTAGGTCAGTGTTTGAGAGTGTAACATGGTAATTTTTCCATAGTAATTTTTTTATAAACTCTCTACGATTACGGTATGAAAGTCTTAGGAATTGATCCGGGGATCGAAAGACTGGGATGGGCGTTAGTTGAAAGCGGACAAAAAAAATTCAGATACATAGATTCTGGGACAAAGAAAACGCTGAAATCAGAACCTATCGAAAAGCGCCTTTTAGATATAAACAATTTTCTGGAGGGGCTGATTAAAAAAGAGAAGCCTGACGTTCTCTCTATTGAGAAGGTTTTCTTTTCTAAAAATGTGAAAACCGCATTGATAATTGGAGAAGTTAGGGGGGTAGCCCTTATGCTGTCGTCCAAATATAATCTTAAATTGCTCGAATTCGGGCCCGCGGAGATTAAGCTTGCCATCGCGGGATACGGCGGAGCTGACAAAAAAAGCGTTCATAATATGCTGAAATTGACGGTATCCTTGCCGGATAAGAAATTTTTGGACGACGAGACGGATGCCATAGCCATCGCCTGTTGCGGCGTTATCCACAGCGGGGCTTTGCAAATGCGTTAAGACCGGTTATTTTCAAAGGAGATTATTATAAAGACCTTAAAGGTCGCATAAAAAAGCGCGAAATTTCCATGAAAAAGAGGAATGATGATTTCTCCGATTCCTACGACGATGAAAACGCCGATGTCGTCGGCGACGAGGATGATACGGAGGAATCTTGGGAAGATCTAGACGAGGAAGAAGACGAGGAATAAGAATAAATAAAAACAATCCCGATCTTGCGTCGGAATTGTTTTTATTTTGGTTCTAATTTTACGAATCTCTTTTTGCCGATTCTAAGTATCCCGGGCGCCACCGGCTTGAATAATGGGTCACGGATGACTTTTTGATCGATTTCAATCGCTCCGGAGCGGATAAGCCTCCTGAATTCCGAATTAGATTCCACGATCCCGGCCGCAAGCAAGATATCTGAAAGCTTGGCGTTGTTATATTTAATCGCCTGTATTTCTTCAGGCAGTTTTTTTTCTCGGAATGTTTCCTTAAAAAATTTTTTCGCAGCGAAAGCTTTTTTTTCTCCATTATATAGTTTCGTCACTTCGAACGCGAGCGCTTCTTTCGCTTCAAGCATCCCTTTTTGCATATTTTTAGCAATCTCGCCTTCTGCCAAATCTGTGGCAAGTTTGTAATATTTTTCAACTAATCCATCGCTAATGGACATAATTTTGCCAAACATATTATTTGGTTCATCATCTATATTGATTACGTTCCCCCAAGAGGAAGACATCTTTCGTCCGTCTGTTCCCTCCAATGGAAATATTGTCATTAATATATCCTGCGGTTTTTGCCCAAAATGTTGCTGGATTACGCGTCCTGAAAGAAGGTTGAAGCGTTGATCGGTTCCCCCTATTTCGACATCGGCCTTAACAACGACGCTATCATAGCCCTGCATTAATGGGTACAACACTTCGCGAAGAGAAACGCGCTTGCCTTCTTTCAAGCGTTTGTTAATAACATCTCGAGCTTCGAACTCATGAAGGCCAAATAGATCAGCGATTGCCGCGATCTCCTTAAATCCCAATTTTTTTAGCCACTCTGAATTATGGCGCGCTTCAGTTTTCTTTTTGTCCAAAATTTTGAATGCCTGTTCAAAATAAGTTTTCATATTCTCTTTGACTTGTCTTTCCGTAAGCATGGGGCGCTCTGATTCCTTATCGGACGTGTCTCCAATGAGGCCTGTAAAATCGCCGACTATAAAAATAACCGTATGGCCTAATTTTTGAAAATCTCGGAGCTTTCGCAAAACTACCGCTCGACCGATGTGAATGTTTGGGCTCGTCGGGTCTACCCCGAGCTTAATTCGGAGCTTACGCCCAGATAGGAGTTTTTTCTCAAGACTATTGCGCTCGATTATTTCGGCAACGTTTTTCTCCAAGATGTCCTTAATGTCCTCATTTGAAATCTTTTTCATATCGTATAATAATAGGATACCTTAAAGAACGCATTATGGTAAGAATGAGGCGAAAACGCAAATTTCTTTTCCGTTTCCTTACGGCTGCGATATCGGCGCTTTTTATATTTGGCGCCGTTTTTGCGACAATAACTGTTCCGAATTTTGAAGCTCTAGATTCTAGAAATATAGTTCAGTCGACAAAAATTTATGATCGTACGGGAGAAATTCTTCTTTATGACATCCATGGGGATATAAAGCGCACCGTTATCCCTTTTAGCAAGATTCCCTCTCATTTAAAGGAAGCTGTGGTCTCAATGGAAGATCAAAATTTCTATAAGCATTTCGGAATAAGCCCGACGTCCATAATACGCGCTGTTTTCGTAAACATTTTCTCTGGACAATTTAAGCAAGGCGGATCAACTATAACCCAGCAGTTGGTAAAAAACACCTTTTTGACCCCGGAAAAAACCGTTTCGCGTAAAATTAAGGAATGGGTGCTCGCGGTTAAAGTTGAATTTAAATACTCCAAAGATGAGATTCTAGGTTTTTATCTCAATCAGGTTCCGTTTGGATCAAACGCATATGGCATCGAGGCGGCGAGCCAAAATTATTTCGACAAACACGCCGAGAATCTCGATATCGCAGAAGCAGCCTATCTTGCTGGAATGTTGCAGGCGCCAACCCGTTATTCTCCTTACGGCTCTCATCGCGATGAGCTTGAGGCGCGTAAAAATATAGTACTCGGGAGGCTTTTAGATAATGGCCAAATCACAAAAGAGGAACACGAGGAGGCAAAAATGGAACAAGTTAAATTCGCGGTAAAAGCTGTTAGGGGAATAAAGGCTCCGCATTTTTCTCTTTTTGTTAAAGAATACCTTGTTGAAAAATACGGGGAAGATATCGTCGAGCGCGGCGGCCTAAAGGTTACCACGACCATCAACTGGCAATGGCAGGAGAAATTCGAAGATTTATTGCGGACCAGATCCGCAGAAAATGAAAAAAACTTCAGCGCGTATAATGCTGGACTTGTCGCGATCGACCCGAACACGGGGCAGATAATGAGCATGGTTGGTTCGCGGGATTATTTTGCAAATCCCCTTCCGGAAGGGTGTTCGCCGGGACTAGATTGCAAATTCGACCCTCAGGTGAATATGACGTTGCGCTCGCGGCAGCCCGGCTCCTCTTTCAAGCCTATTGTCTACGCGGCCGCGTTCGCCAAAGGATATACGCCAAATACCGCGCTATTTGACTTAAGAACTGAGTTCAACGTATATTGTTCCCCGTATG
>Ga0209541_10003029_pt1 | contig 31217 bp, 30 predicted proteins | sample RifCSPlowO2_01_FD_184027 | JGI IMG/M metagenome (GOLD analysis project Ga0209541, IMG submission 184027) | Groundwater microbial communities from Rifle, Colorado - Rifle CSP2_plank lowO2_0.1 (SPAdes) (version 2) | ecosystem: Environmental > Aquatic > Deep subsurface > Groundwater | place... | reverse complement strand
GAAACAAAAGCAGAGACAGAGCAACCGACAAAAGAAACGGAAACAAAAACCGCTTCACCGATGATGAAGAAGGGATTATTTATTAGCGTTCTTTCGGCAATTGCTGTTATCGGCATTGCGGCAATGGTTTATTTCTTTGTTTGGCCGAAATTTTTTGGCGGAACGACGGAAGAGGCGGCGCAAGCGCCGGTTATAGAAACTCCAACGTCGGAACCAACACCAGAACCAGAACCGACACCAGAAGAACAAACGACTGAAACGACAAATGATAATGAACAAGCGACAAGTGAACTAACCGAGACGACCACGCCGACTGGAGAAACTTATGTTTCCATATTAAAAACAGCGGCTGACGTAACGGTGGAATCGCCGCTTGCCGAAGTATCGCTTACGGCAATGAAAGCATTAATGCAGTTTAATACCGCGACGACGCCGAAATTAACGGAATATCCATTAAAAAATCCAGAAAATAAATTTGTTTCCATCAATCAGATTTTGACCGCTTTTCTGCCAAGTATTTTTGATGAAACAATGAACGGGAATTTTGATAAAGGCGGATTATTTTCTTATACGGACGATAAAGGAACATGGGTTGCGATTGTGGCGCAACTGAAAGAAGGAGCGACTTTAGCCGATGTCCAAAATAAAATCAGCGCGTTGGAGAGTAGCGGTGATTTGGATAATTTGTTTTTAGTTGATTCTGGAGAAGCGACAACTTGGAAAAGCGGGCAAGCAGAAGGCGTAAGCACAAGATATTTGTCTTATGGATTAACCGGCGCCGGTATAAACTACGGTTGGCTGGACAATAAACTTGTTATTGCCGGTTCTTACGGGGCGTTCAAGGAGGCGGTGAAGAGATTGAGGTAGGGTTTACAATCTCGCTCCGATTTTTTTCGCTTCGCGGAGACCAAGCAAATCGGAGCTTCGAGAGTTGCCGCAAAAACACTATCGAGCTAATCATACTGAAGATAATCGTGGAATTGATTTTTTGTTTGTTGTGGTAGTTCGTATTGATTTATTTATTTGACTTTGGGTATTGGGTGGAATAAGTTTATGTTATGGCCATAAACAAGGAACAACTGGAAATTTTTGAGAAAAAATTGTTGTGGATTCAGAGCGAACTTGCGAAAGAAATTAAAAATTTGGATAGCCAATTGGATTTTGGCGACGATATTGACCACTTAGACGAAGAAGCGGACGAGACGGAAGAAATCGCGAATACGATGGGAATTAAAGAAGATTTGAAAGGGAGGCTCGCAACGGTGGAAAAGGCGATGGAGAAAATGAAAAGCGGCGGATACGGCAAATGCGAAAAATGCGGAATGGAAATTGAAACGGAAATTTTGAATATCGTGCCGGAGTCGGAGTGGTGTAAAATGTGCAAGATGAGTGAGTAGGTGTTAGGTTATAGGTTATAGGTTAAGTATGAAAAATGTTCCGAAATTATTTTCGGCGGAATTGGACGGTATTAACGCCGAACTCATTGAAGTGGAGGCCGATATCAATGTCGGCCTCCATTCTTTTAATATTGTGGGGCTCGCGGACAAAGCCGTTTCGGAAGCGAAAGAAAGAGTGAATTCCGCGCTCAAAAATTCCGGCATCAAACCGCCGACAAAGGAAAATCGGCGAATTACGATTAATCTCGCGCCAGCAGACATTAAAAAAGTTGGTTCGCGATTTGATTTGCCGATCGCAATGGCGTATCTTTTGGCGAGCGAACAGATAAAGCCTTTTGAAACGAAAGATAAAATTTTTATCGGCGAACTTTCGCTAGACGGCGCTCTGCGGCCGATAAGCGGCGCTTTGAGCGCAGCATTGCTTGCGGAAAAAAAGAAAATAAAATATTTATTTTTGCCGGAAATGAATGCTCGGGAGGCGGCAATAACGGGAAAGGTAAAAATTATTCCTGTTTGTAATTTAAAAGATTTAATTGAGCATTTGGAAGACATTAAGGAAATACCGCCGCAAGAAAAAGAAAATTTTGAAGCCGGATTTTCAATGTCTTTGACACACATAGACGACATTAAAGGGCAATATTCGGCAAAAAGAGCGTTGCTCATAGCGGCGGCGGGCGGACATAATATTTTGCTTTACGGACCGCCGGGAACGGGCAAAACAATGCTCGCGCAAGCGATTCTTTCAATTTTGCCGCCGCCGACATTGGAAGAGTGCATAGAAATCACCCAGATTTACAGTTCACTGGGATTAAACAAAGATAAATCTTTTATTAATCATCGGCCTTTTCGGACGCCGCATCACAGCGCTTCTTTGGTCGCCATAATCGGCGGAGGAACGAATCCGAAGCCGGGGGAAATCAGTTTGGCGCACAGAGGCGTTTTGTTTTTAGACGAATTTCCGGAATTTCATAGAGATGTCTTAGAGGCATTAAGGCAACCATTGGAGAACGGCGAAGCGCATATCGCGAGAGCGAAAAAAGCGCTCACATTGCCGGCGAGGTTTATGCTGGTCGCCGCGATGAATCCTTGCCCGTGCGGCTATTTCGGCGATTTGGAAAAAGAGTGCAAATGCACCGCGAACGAAACAATGAAATACCAGAAAAAAATATCGGGACCGTTATTAGACAGAATAGATATTCAAATCGAAGTGCCGAGAATTTCCATAAATGAATTAAGAGAGAGACACGGAGAGATATTACATCACAGCACGGAGGAAGCCTTGAGATTGAAAATTCAAAGAGCGAAAGGAATTCAAACACGGAGATTTAAAGAAACACATCAGAAAATATTAAATAACGGGGAGATGTCCAGTAAACTCACGGATAAACTGATTAAAATTAACGAAGAAGCGGAAGATTTTTTGAAAAAAATTTTAGAGAAAAACTTTATTTCCGCGAGAGGATATTATCGGACGCTCAAAGTGGCGCAAACTATCGCCGACATTGAAGAATCGCCGGAAATAAAAAAAGAACACCTCGCGGAGGCATTTCAATATCGGGTGAAGACGAACGAGTAGTAAATTATTCTAATTGTTCTAATTATTCTAATTAACCTAAACAATGACCAAATCTGATTTTCAATAAAATGGCAATTGAAAATTTAAATTATTTTACCGCGAACGGGTTTTTGGCGCCGATAACTTCAAAATGGAGATGGCAACCGGAGGGCCCATGAGAGTTGCCGGTGTTGCCGATGAGAGAAATTTCCGCGCCTTGCGAAATATAATCGCCGACACGGACAAGATTTTTCAAGGTGTGGGCGTAACGAGTTTTAGTGCCGTTCGGATGTTCCATTAAAACGAAATTGCCATAACCGGAATTCCAAAACCCATCGGATGATTCTTCAATCGCCACGCCTTCGGCGGAAGCGTAAATTGATTTACCGCAAGAATCCGCGATATCCACCGCGTTGTATTCGTGAAGTTCTCCCCAATTCCAGCCACGCGCGGGGAGAGCAAAATAAGTTTTAAGGTCGGGCAAATTTTTGGAAGATGATAAATAATTTGACTTACCCTTAGCATAAGGAAGAATCACTATTTCGCCGGGAGAATCAAAAAGCGCTTGATAATCAGGATTATATTTTCTGATGGCTTCGGCGGTAATATTGTAGCGGGCGGCGATTAATTCCAATGAGTCGCCAATTTTTATTTCGTATGAAATTCCAATGACGGGCAAAATTATTAAATTATCACCCGGGTTAATCGCGGAACGAAGGCCGGGATTGGCCGAACGAATTGTTTCCAAATCAATACTAAATTGAGCGGCGATGCTGGAAAGAGTGTCGCCTGATTTTACTTTATATTTTTTGAGGCCGTTGCGAGCAGGAGTAAGATTAGTAACCGGACTGGAATAACCGATAACGGCTGAATCGCCCAACGAAACAAAAACTTTGGAATTAAATTCGGAATTATGAGAGGGGATAACAACGGAACCAACAACCGCGCCAGCGGAAACGACCGAAGCGACAGAGGAGGAAATCGGACCGCCAAAACCGCGATTGAATTCATTTTTGGAGTATTTATAGTTATTTTGGTTTATGAAAAAGCTGTTCACCAACAGAACAGCTACGGCAAAAATCAACGACCAGCAATTAGTCGTTTTTAAAAATCCTTTAAAAGAAAGGGCTATGTCCGACAAAAAAGGTTTAATGAGCAAATTATACTAAATTCAACAAATTTATCCAGTTAGCAAGATTTTGACGATCGTCAAAGTCTTGCTAATATTATAAATATGAAATTTATAAATAAGATTGACAATGGAAAAGTTGTGGTAAATGTAAAAAAGATGCTGAGGAATTTACCGGAAAATATCGGCTTTATGAGCCTAGCTATTTTGATGAGCGTAGCGGAAGCAGGATTTATCACTGCTTCAGGAATTTTAGCGGGGCCAAGAGTCGGTATCGGACGAGCTTTTGACACAGCTAGTTCAGTATCAACTCCTTTGGATTATTATGAAATGCTAAAACAATACAAGAAAAATAGTTTAAGAGTGACTATGAGTAAATTAGCGAAAAAAGGATTAATAGAAAAAAATCCGCAAGGATACAAACTTTCAAAATTAGGAAAATTATTTGTTAAAAAAGCGAAAGAAGCTCAAAAACCAAAAACATGGGACGGTAAATGGAGAATGGCGATATTTGATATCCCCGAAAAAAGAAGAGATGATCGCTATTGGCTCACAACGCAACTTTTAACAGCGGAATATAAAAATCTGCAGAAAAGCGTTTACTTGGGGAAATATCCGTTAACAGAAGATTTTTTTAAACAAATTCATCATAAGAAATTAACAAATTGCGTGCGTTTGATTACTATCGGAGAAATAGACAATGATGAAATCTTAGAACAATTTGCGTAATTGATAAAAATTGATGGATTAGCAAGATTCTGACGATCGTTAAAAATTCATTAATTGTGAATAATTCCAAAAATTGAAAAATAAGTTTTAAGAAAATAGAATGGAATAAAAAACGAAATAGCAAGCGCGAAATTATATGACGATGTCAAAAAAATTAGGACAAAATTTTTTAGTAAATAAGGATAAAATAAAGAAAATCATTGAAGTTCTAGAAATTAGGAATGGTGAGACGATTATTGAGATTGGGGCGGGACACGGGGAGCTCACGAAAGAATTAAGAATTAGGAATCAGAAGTTGGGGGCTGAAAACGATAGAAAAATAAAATATGGAATAAAAGTTATTGCCATTGAAAAGGATGAGAAATTAGCAAGAGATTTAAGAAATAAGATTGATGATTTAGGATTGAAAAATGTGAAAGTTATTGAAGGCGACGCACTAAAGATATTACCGAAGTTGACTAATAACCTACAACTTACAACCTTTAACTATAAACTCGTCGGTAATATTCCGTATTATATTACCGGTTATTTGTTGCGAGTAATAAGCGGATTGGAGAACAAGCCGAAACTGACAATTTTCACTATTCAAAAAGAAGTGGCAGAGAGGATCATCGCTAAATCACCGGATATGAATTTACTCGCGGCCGCGACGCAATTTTGGGCGGAGGCGGGAATCATAGATTACATACCGAAAGAGGATTTTAGGCCGAAGCCAAAGGTGGACTCGGCGATTATAAAACTAAGAATCAGGAATTATGAATCAGGAATTGGGGATAATTACTATAAGTTTATTAAAATTTTGTTTAAACAGCCGAGGAAGACGATCGTTAATAATTTGACGAGCGACAAGACGCAAGAGATAGGAGATAAGAAAAAAATTATTGATAAACTTAAAAAAATGGGGATTGAGCCGAACGCGAGGGCGCAAGATTTAAGCGTGGAGAAAATTATCGAAATGAGCAAATTGATGATGGGTAAGTAGTAATTGGCAATTCATTGTAATTGATTGACGATTGGAATATTTCCGGGAGAGGAAGAGGTGGATTTTAGAATTAATGAGATTTTGACGATCGTCAAAATCTCATTAATTTTGATTAGCGCGCGTTTCTATATAAGAAAAACAAGGGAAAAAAACTAGTGAGTAGTGATTAAGACAATAATCCAAGAGGAAAAATAATACGAGGATAGTGTATAATTAATGGTGAGCCATCGTTAATTTTTATTCATAAAATGATGGCAAAGACCCTATTTGGGAATAAAAATTTCCCCAAGTGGGGGTTTTGGCTATGAAAAAAATTATTTCTTTCTCAATAATCGCGGCGGGAACGATTGTTTCTATTTTTATACTTAATCTTTCGGATAAAAATCCCGAAGAAAAATTAAAATTATCTATTTCCACAAATCAAAAATCATCTAATTTGGATTTCAATAGCGCCGCGTTAACAAATAATGCGATAAATTCACTGAATAATTCAGAACAAGAATTATTCAATGATAATTTTACGGACAAAATGGCGCAATTGTATCTGAGACAAATAGTTGATGACAACAAAGGCGAACTAAAACAGATTGACGGCAAGAACGCGTTACTCGCAACTCCAATTGATGAAATAATAAATAAAAATCCGATAGACGAATCAATTTATAAAATTCAATATAAAATTTTCACGGCAAAAGAAATTATTATTAACGACAATAATTCAAAAGAGGCGCAATTATTTTTCTTGAATACCTTAAAATCAATTCAAGAAAAAAATTTAAGCAAAATAAAAATAAAATTGTTGGAAATGACGCAAGATTTTTTCCAAAGGAAAAACACGGAAAAATTGGAACAATATGTTCAAGCTGGCCAAAAAATCACAATAGAGCTTTTAAAAACACCGACACCAAGTCAATGGGCGAATGTTCATCTGCAAAATTTGAACCTTTGGCAGAAAAAAATAACTACTTTGAAAGCATTGCTAGATTACGAAAATGACCCGATTAAAGCAATTGTGGCGTTAAATGAATTGCCGCAATTAATAGAAGAGACCGGTTCTTTGGAACAAATGGCCGCAGAAAAGTTTAAAATATTGGCTTCTCAATGAGATATAACCGAAAAATAAAATTTGTTGCTCTTGTTCTGCTTTTCACTTTATTTTTTAATATTACCTCTTGGGACAGTTCGCAAAATTGGGGGATAAAAAAAGTGGAAGCGGGATTTTTTGACGATATTGCTAATTATATTACGGCGTCGGCAACATCGTTTTATTCTGTTTTCAAAACTATTCTTGAGTCAAAAAATATTATCGTGCAGTCGTTCGTAGCGATAGCAAAAAAAAGAATTCTTGATAGGATGGTAGACGATTTAGTTCGATGGATTCAAAATGGAGAAACGCCAAGATTTGTTAATAATTTCGGAGGACTTATAGAAGATGCGGCGCAAGCGGCAATAGGCGATGTGGCCCAAGAGATCGGATTAGCAGACATATGCGCGCCATTTAAATTAAGATTACAAACGCAAATAACACGAGTTCAACTATTGTCCCAAAAAGTAAGCTGCACACTAGACAAAATAATCGGAAATTTTGAGCAGTTTGCCGCTGATTTTCAGACGGGAGGGTGGATTGGTTATCAAGAATTGATGAAGCCGCAGAATAACAGATGGGGGGCGGAAATAATTTTACAAAATGAATTAATTGAAAGGCAGGCAAAGCAAGTGGCGGCGGCAAAAGAGGAAGCGCAAGCGGGGCAAGGATTTTTAAGTCAGACAAGATGTTTAGAATGGACTTATTTTTCTAATGATGAAAAAATTTCCATAGGATACGACACTGCTATTACTTTCAGCTGGCAAGATGTTGGCGGAAATATTAGAGGAACTTATCCAACGCCGGGAGAAAAATCAAAAGTAACTTTTTATAGAGACGGTGGAGAAATAGCAAAAGATACAATAAAATGCACTCAAGAACAGACGATAACGCCAGGAAAAGCGATTGGTGACGCGGCAAGCCAAGCCTTATTTAAAACGGATATTGATTTTCTTATAAACAATGAAGATATTTCCCGTTATATCGCGGCGATAGTGGACGCAGGAATTTATCGTCTTACAAAAGAAGCAGTGAGCGGCTTAAGAGATATGACTAAAGGTAACGATAATAGCCCAACGAGAGGAGGAAGTGACTATACCTTACCCGGGGATATTCAGACAGACCTGAATAATTTAACTAGTGCTGAAGATGACATAAAAAATTATGTGGACGCGAGCAGTGAAGAAGCAAAAGATATAAAAAATGATCTTGACGAATCAGGCTCCGAAGCAATGACGGATATTATAAATAAAACATCAGCAACTCTTGATAAGTCTTTGTTAGAAAATTCGCAATTAATGGATACGCTAAATAATACCGATCCTAATAAGGGACTTATTAATTGTTTGAATACTAAAGGCGATCCAAACAGCAGATTGTCTTGGGCGAATACCACTCTTACTAAAGCGCAAGGGGAATATAGCAATAAGATAACAGAATATAAAACCCAATGGGATAGCTTGAAAGTGTTAGTAGACGCATCCACGCCTCCTTCCGGTTTGTTTACAACGATAAAATCATTTGAGAGAAATGTTAATGATTTGGATGCAAAAATAAGCGACGATCTTGGGACAGCGAATAATTATTTGAAAGATTGCAAGGGATAAACAAAAAATTTTGAATTTTGAATAAATAAGAAAATAATGAGAAATAATTTTAAAAAGATTTTGGTTGTTTCTGCCATTTTGACGGCGGTGGTTTTGGTTTTGCCGCAAGAGGCAAGGGCATTAAATTTAATTTCTATTGGTGTAGACGCTTTGCTTTTGCCAATTAAACTTGTAGCGTATCTTATTAATTTTATCGGCGGAATTTTGGCGCAATTGGGCGCGTTTTTCTTGGAAGTGATGATGAATATGAACGCGCAGGTAACTGGGAATAATACTTTAGTTGATGTCGGCTGGGTGATTATGCGCGATGTGACGAATTTGGGATTCGTGCTCGTAATTATCGTGATAGGATTTTCCACAATTTTGGGATTTAAAACTTACGGAATGCAAGCGTTGCTCCCAAAATTAATCGCCGCGGCAATTTTGGTGAATTTCAGTTTGACCATTGGAAATGTGATAATAAATTTTTCACAGATAATGACGAATTTCTTTTATCAGAAAATAGACTCCAGTATTGGCGATAATCCTCTCACTTCTGGCGGTAAAATAACTACGATTATTTCCGCCGCTTTCGGGCCGCAAAGATTATTAATGGAAGATGAAAACCCGATTCCGCCGGACCCGGAAGAAGAAGCGGGCGGAATCGCGCGATTCGGGGCGGCGTTTCTCACGAGCTTGGGCGGAATATTTTTCAGCATCATTTTTACATTTTTGATGGCATTTATTCTTTTTGTTTACGCCGGAATGCTTTTTGCGCGGTATCTTTATTTATCGTTTCTGCTTTTGATTTCGCCGATTATCTGGCTCTTTTGGATAGTGCCGAGTTTCCAGAGTTATTGGAGCAAGTGGTGGAGTAAATTTTTTTCCTGGACTTTTTTCGCGCCGGCTTCAGCTTTCTTTCTTTATTTAGCTTTAACGGCGGCGGAAAATTTGGGAAAAAAAGAATTGGCGGTCGGCACCGACTTTTTAGGACTAGGTGGCACAATGCAAAACGGAGCGCAGATGGCGGTTTTGGGCGGATTGCTGGTGGGCGGATTGGTGGTGGCGCAACAGATGGGCATTGCCGGCGCGGCGGGGGCGATCGGGCTCGCGAAAAATGTAGGAAAAAAAACAGCCGGTTATATGGGTAATAAAACTTGGGAAGGCGCGAAAGGAGGATTTGGAGTAGGAAATGCCATTAACACATTTAAAGCGGAGAAAGCTGCCGGTTCAGGCGGAGGCAAGGCATTCGCAAAAGCAGTTGGTTTTGGGTCATTTAAACAAGCCGCTGGAACAGTTGGAAATGCCGCAACTTTTGGCCTTGCTAAATCCGCCGCACGAGGCGCAAAAGAAATAGCAACCGGTGAGTTTAAAGAAAATCCTACTTCAATATTCAGTTATGCCGCGCAAACTGCCGGAAAGCATTTAGGATTAATAAAACAGACAAGAAAAGATTTAGAAAAGAAGAAAAAGGAATTAGAAGATAAAATTCAAGAAGCGAAGAATAGAGGCGAAAACGCAGAAGAATTAGAAACTGAATTGAAGGAGATTAACGATAAAATAGACGATCGTAAGGAAAATAAAAAAACGAAAAATAAACCAAAAAAATTCGTAACTTGAGATGGATATATGAATAGCCTTACAAATAGAAATATATGAATAAAATATAAAATTGATTAATGAATTACTCAATTTTTACGGAACAAACGATGAATAAAAGAATGCGGGAACTGCCGATGAATTTGCGGGACATTTTGAATTCGGGAACAGCGATGAGAACAGTTCAGCAAATCGCGAGGATTCATTATTTAGATGAGGGACGCACGATAATGCTTACACAGCTCGTGGCTTTTATTTTGCTGGGATTCATATCGCTTGACGAATTAAGTTTGGAAATCAGCGAAAATCTGCATTTAAATTACGAACACGCGACGGCACTGGCGAAAGAGTTGAAAGTGCGTATTTTCCGGCCGATAAAAGAAGATTTGGAAAATGTTTACGCGCCGATTGAAGAAGGAGAGGATTTTGAGAGGGAAGAGGAGGGGTATTGGGGGAAAACTGGAGAACAGAATACAGAATATAGAATACAGGATACAGGAGATGAAAACGAAGAAGATTTGACGGGAAAAATCAATAAGGACTCTCCGTTAATTTTACATGAGGAAAAACCGCTCACGGAAAAAAGAAAAGGGACGGAAGCGAAAGGATTTTCGTTGCCGATGGGATTTTTCAAAAAGAAAGGGGTGGAAAATGAAGGTGAGGCGGTGAAAGTGAGAGTGGACGATGGAGACGAGGAACAGACAACTGACAACCAACGACTAACGACCAACGACAAACGACAAACAATAAACAATAAACAACAAACGACTAATGACAAAAGATTTACGGATGACGGAAAGCGAGTGGTGCATTACAGCGAACTGCGGACGCAACTAACACCCTACGAGGGCGGAGAGGAGCTCATAAATCTTGAAATGTTGAGACCGCAGACGAGCAAAGCAAGCGAGGTAGGCGAAATAAGTAAATTAAGCGAGATAAGTGAGACGAATAAGACTAATAAGTCGGATAGGTTGGATAAGTCTAATAAGATTAGCGAAACAGCGACTACGACTACGACGCCGATTCCGACGACGGAAGTAGCGCCGAGGGAAAGAACGAAAGGATTTTGGTTTTTCGCGGAAAATGTGCCGCCGAAGAAAGTAACCAACAGCTTACAACCAACAACTGATAACCAACGACCAATAACCGATGATGAAATTAAAAAGGTGGATATTAACGGACAGGCGAAGGTGGAAGGGAATACAATCGATTTGCGGTGAACCGCAAATCGCAAATGACTAATTTCTAATTACTAATTTCTAATCAAATCCCAATACCTAATGAATAAATGCCTTAAAAATTTTTAGACACTAGATATTTTGTCATTGGGATTTATTTAGAATAATTAGAGTAATTATAAATTAGAATAATTCACGAAATGGCTACTTTTCAAACACCGCAATTTATAGAACAAGAAGCGAAAATTATCGGCTTTTTAACTTTGCCGCAATTTGGCTATGTCGCGATCGGGGGGATTATAATTTTCGCGAGTTTTAAAATTTTTAGTTTCTTTTTGTTTTTAATGATAGCAGTCGTTGTCGGCGGACTCGCGATTTCCTTGGCGTTTGTGAAAATCAACGGTCAAACTATGCCGAAGGTGATTTTATCGGCTTTCTTTTATGTCTGGTCGCCGAGGACTTACACTTGGCAGAGAGCGATGGCGCAAACTTCGTTGGATGTGCCAGATTTTCAAAAAATTGAGGAGATGAGAAAAAATATGAGCATTCAAGAAAAATTACAATCAATAGTTTTGAATGTGACCACCGGTAAAGTTTTTAAATTCAAACCAGAGAAAAAAGAAGAAGGGTACCAGGCGGTTACATTCGCGACGGGAGAGAAGAGAATGGTGAAAAAGATTGATTACTGAAATTATTCTAATTATTCTAATTGACCTAATTATTCTAAATAAATATCGATCTTACGCAAACTAAAAAACCGATTACGAGTATAATTATATTGATATAATAATATGCCGGAAATATCCAAACCATCGCAACAATTCGTGCAAATAAAGGAGATTAAGAACGGAGTCTTATATCTTAAAGGCGGCGGAATGAGGAAAGTGCTAATTGTAAGCGGCGTGAATTTTGATTTGAAGTCGGAGCCAGAACAGAATTTGATTTTGAACAGTTTTCAAAATTTTTTGAACACGATTGATTTTTCGGTGCAATTTTTTATTCATTCCCGCAAAGCGAACATCGTCGCTTACTTAGAAAAAGTAAGGAGAAGAATAGAAGAAGAAAAAAATGAGCTTTTAAAAATTCAAATTCAAGAATACGCCAATTTCGTGCATTCATTCGTGGAGGAAAACGCGATTATCAATAAAGAGTTTTTTGTGATAATTCCTTACCATCCAGTTTCAATCACGGCGGCGAGCGGCGGCATTATGGATATATTTTTCAAGAAATCGGCGGGGGTGGCGCAGAAAAATAAAGAAGAAGCGGAGAGAGAGGCAATGGAACAATTAGACCACCGCGTGGAACAAGTGATAAGCGGATTGGAACAAATAGGATTGCGGGCCGTGCCGTTGGCAGACGAAGAATTGATTGAACTATTCTATAATTTATATAATCCCCAATTCTTGGAAAAGAAGGGGCTGGAGATAGTAAAATAATACCAACAATGCGAACATATACGAACAACATGAATATTCTCCTACGAAATTACGAAATGATACGAAAATACAAAAATTATTTGTTTCAGTTGTTGGCGTGAATTAATGTTGTTTATATTGCTTTTATGAAGATTAAAATACCACAAACATATAAGCCGAGCGCGGAGGATTTGCCAAATGTAATCGCGCCAGCGGGAATGGAAATTAGCGGTAATTATATGAAGCTCGGCGACTATTTTTTGAAGACTTTTTTTGTCTTCACTTATCCGCGCTATATTTCCAGCGGTTGGTTTTCGCCAATTATTAATATGGCGGAGATGATGGATATTTCTATTTTCGTGCATCCGATGGATACGGCGCTTTCCTTGAAACAACTACGAAAAAAAGTAACGCAGATTGAAGCAGAATTAAACGAGAGAGCGGAAAAAGGATTAGTGAGGGACCCAATATTAGACACGGCTTATAAGGATATTGAAAATTTGCGCGATTCTCTTCAACAAGCGCGGGAAAAACTTTTTCAAGTAGGAATCTACATCACGCTTTACGGCGAAAGCCTGGAAGCGGTGAATAAATTAGCGAATAAAGTGGAGTCGATGCTGGAGGCGCGATTGGTTTACATTAAACCAACTTTGTTTAGACAACTGGAAGGAATCAATTCCGTTCTACCGCTCGCGAAAGACGAATTGCAAATCAACACGCCGCTCAATTCCGGCCCAGCTTCATCTTTATTTCCTTTTGTCTCGCCGGATTTAACATCGGAGAAAGGCATTCTTTACGGCGTAAATATGCACAATAACGGACTGATAATTTTTGACAGATTTTCGCTGGAAAATGCAAATTCGGTGGTGTTTGCCAAGTCCGGTTCGGGAAAATCTTACGCCACTAAATTGGAAATTATCCGCTATTTAATGATGGGCGTGAATGTGATTGTGATTGACCCGGAAAATGAATATCAAAATCTGGCGAATTCAGTAGGCGGGAGTTATTTCAAAATATCTCTTACTTCACCAAATAAAATCAATCCTTTTGACATACCAATTATGCCGGAAGACGAGGAACCGGCGGATGTTTTTAAGTCGCATATTTTAAACATTACTGGACTCGTGAAACTGATGCTGGGAAACATTACGCCAGAGGAAGATTCAATGCTGGACAGAGTTATCGCCGAAACTTATGCTTCCCGGGATATCACGGCGGAAAATTTCGGCACAACGAAAGAATTAAATCCGCCTTTGATGGAAGACTTACAAGTTATTTTGCAAAACACGGCTGGCGGGCAAAGTTTGGGACAAAGATTGGAAAAATACACGCACGGCTCTTACGCCGGTTTTACCAATTCGCCGACGAATGTGGATATTAAAAATAGATTAATTGTTTTTTCCATACGGGACCTAGAAGAAGAACTGCGGCCGATAGCGATGTATATAGTGTTAAACTTTGTTTGGAATTTAGTGCGCTCAAAACTGCAACAAAGATTGATGATTATTGACGAAGCGTGGTGGATGATGAAATACAAAGACAGCGCTTCGTTTCTTTTCGGACTCGTGAAACGGGCGAGAAAATATTATTTGGGGATTACGACGATTACGCAAGATGTGGAAGATTTTTTGAAATCGGATTATGGACGGCCGATTGTGACAAACTCGGCGGTGCAATTATTGATGAAGCAATCGCCGGCAAGCATTAAGTCGGTAGCGCAAGCTTTTGATTTAACGGACGGGGAACAAGCCTTGCTTTTGGAAGCGGGAGTCGGCGAAGGATTGTTTTTCGCGGGAATGAAACATGTGGCGGTGAAAATTATCGCTTCATACACAGAAGACCAGATTATCACCACTAATCCGGAACAGATGCTCGCGATGAAGGGAATTAAGTGAAAATTATTCTAATTAACCTAATTATTCTAATTGTTCTAAATAATGACTAATGATAAAATGACCAATGACTAAAACCAAACGAACGCGGTTTTGGACATTAGTCATCGGGCATTGATTGGGAATTATTCTAATTAACCTAATTATTCTAATTAACCTAAATAATACCCGATGCCTGATAATAAAAATCCTAAATATGATTTAGAAGAAAGAACGGCGAAATTCGGCGAAGAAATAATAAAATTTTCTAAAAAAATACCGATTAATAAAACAACTGAAAGAATTATTCCGCAACTTGTTGCTGCTGGAACTTCTATCGGAGCGAATTATTGCGAAGCGGATGACGCTGAATCGTCTAGGGATTTTATCCATAAAATAGGGATATGTAAGAAAGAAGCGAGAGAGGCTAAGTATTGGTTAAGAATAGTTGCAACGGCAGTTCCCGATATGAAAGAAGAGACTAAAATACTTTGGCAGGAAGCGAAGGAGTTGAATTTGATTTTTAACGCGATTTCCAGAAAAATAAAAAATAAATAAGTTTTATTTGAGTATTTGTAATTAGGATTTATTTAGAATAATTAGGTTAATTAGAATAATTTACACTATGAACCAACCAAAATTTTCAATGCCGGAAATGATGTTGGGTGTTTTAATTTGCCTTTTATTTGACGCGATGGCGACTATAGTGGGCGTTTTTTCTTTCGGCATAGGCAGTTCTTTCGTAAAAATACCCAGCTTTTTGATTTTTGAGCTTTGGTTTCATCTTAAAGGTATCAAGGAAGAAAAATCACCAATTGGTCCGATTCTTAAACGGATGGGCATTCAAGCGATTCCACTCATACCGACACTTACCGGCACTTTTCTTTATAAAACTTGGCAAGTGAATCACCATAAGTAGGTTATGGGTTGTAGGTTATAGGTTGTAGGTTGTAGGTTGTAGGTTGTAGGTTGTAGGTTGTAGGTTGTAGGTTGTAGGTTGTAGGTTGTAGGTTGTAGACGCTATAATGGAATAATGAAGTTGAAATTTGTTTTTATATTTTCTATTTTCTATTTTTTATTTTTTATTTTATCCGCTACTTTAGCGACGGAGGCTCCGCAGATTATTTTTTCGTGGCAGGCAAATAATTTTTTTCCGGCGGACTATGAAGGAAAAGCACTGGTCGGGCCAAACACGCAAATTTCTATTGCGGTGGAAGCGATACAAAACAATAAACTAGTGGACTTGTCGCGGGCAACGATTGCTTGGCACATTGACGGGAAATTTTATAATAAAGGGGTTGGAATGAAAGAAATTTTATTTTCGGGCGATAAATTAAGAGGCGATGATTATTTCGCGCGCGCGGTGATTCAAAATAACAAAACCAGTTTTGAAAGTTCTATTAGGATTCCGGTTTCCGGTTTTAATCTTGTTGTTAAAGTCCCATATTATCAAAATGTGGTCGCCGCGGGAAGTAAGGCGACACTGGAGGCGATTCCTTATTTTATGAATGTAAATTCTTTGAGCGAGATTGATTTCTTTTGGGAAATAGGCGGCACGGTGAAAAAAACAACAGGTAACAATCAGTTGATTTTGAATATTCCCGTGGGAGCGAGGGCGGAGACATTAACTTTGAATACGAGCGCCCAAAATACAAAGAATAAGTTGGAGGTAGTGAAGGGGAGCGGGAAATTGCTGATTAAATAAATTTTTTGTTTTTGCCTATTCTACAATTACCTAACTGGTTTGTTCCGCTGATATTCCCTCAATCGCCGGCAGTTCACTTGCTCCAGCGGCAAGCGACTGCCTGCGCTCTCGGCAGAAAAACTTTTGCTTCGTAAAAGACCAATCTTTTTCTGCCTGCGAGAGCCGCTTTCGGGAACATCAGCGGAACAAATTTAATTATTAGGGATGATTGCGAAATTAACGAAGATAGAAAAATTTATTTAATCAGCAATTATGGTGATATAATAAGGAGATGAAATGGAAATTTTTGACTATTGGTTTATTTGTTTTTTTTATTGGGCAGTTTCTACCCACTACCAACTACCCACTACTCACTAGTAATATTGTTTTCGCGCAAACGAATCCGGCGAACGATCCATCTGTAGTATCTCCAGATAAAACAATTATTGAAGTTTTAAGCAATCCGATAAAGCCAAACACAACCGATTTTCCAGGGTTTATCGGCGATCTGTATAAATTCGCTTATGGAATTTCGGGAATCGTGGCGGTGGGAATGATTGTGGCGGGGGCGATTTATTACACCATTTCCGGCGATAGTCCGCAAAAAGCGCAAGAGGGGAAAGATATGATTTGGAACGCGCTTTGGGGGATTGGGTTGCTCGCCGGTTCGTATGTGATTTTGCGAACGATAAATCCGGAGCTGGTGAGTTTGAATATAGGTAACATAGAAAATTTTGAAGCTCAATGTGAGGCAGGAAAGGTTTGGGATACTAGCACAAGAAAATGCGTGCCTCAACCACCAAATATTGTAAGTTGTAATAAAGATTTATTATCAAATACAGCTGCTCATTGTAAGAATAAATTATATATAAACCCGAACGCCACTATAAGCGGAAGTGGCGCAGGAAGCCCAATTTATATTGGGGGTGTCCCTGATTGCGATGATTGTGATAATAATTGGGATGATTGGGAAGATGTTTCTTTTCCCCTTGGCGGCGAAGTGTGGCAATATCCCTATTACCCAAAAAATCCAAAAGACCCTACCAAAGCTAAATGTATCATATATGCCTACAAAAAAAATCCACCTGGCAGATATTATTGCGCTAAAGAACAAGTATATGCTGTATATTTAGAAAATGAGAATAAATATTTTTGTGACGGAGGTGGAAATTATACACCAGATCAAGTAGATGATAAGGGTAATAAATACTTGAAGTTTATTTCCGATGGAGAACAGCCAAAAACAGAAGAATCTGATCTTGATGGTTTAAGAAAATGTTAATTTATTTTGGATTACGACGCCGTATTTTTAGAGATTGCTTCGCCCCGCTTTGTGTGGCTCGCAACGACACTTCGTGTCGGATTGCTTCGTCTCGCAAAGCGGGACTCGCAATGACATAAATACAGAATTATCTCTCCCAATAATTATCGTGATTGCAATAAAAAAACTAGCGAGGTAAGCAAAGTAAGTAAATTAAGCGAGGGCAGTTTACGGAAAGTAAACCATTGACTATTTGACAATTACAATCAATAGATTGCTGGAAATAGAAAATTATCGTATAATTTAAGTATGCTAACAGCCATCAGAAGATTGATAAAAGATAAACCTTATTTGATTTGGTGGACGAAAAATTACGAGCATCTTTCCGACGAGGCGATTGTGGAGGCGGTTCTAAATTACGGCGATTTTGACGATATTGTTAAAATCCCGGATATCCTGACTCTAGCGGCGATGAAAGCTTATGCTTTAGGCCGTCGAGCGAAATGGAAAGATTATGTGGATCTTTATTTCACGATGCAGAAATATCACGGCATAAAGAAGATTGTTGAAAAAGCAAAACAAATCTATAAAACGGAGTTTAATGAAAAATTATTTCGTAGCCAATTGGCTTATTTTAAAGATATAAATTATTCCGAAGAAGTTATTTATATGCCGGGGATGGAAATAAAAAATACCACGATTGAAAAGGGGTTGATTGATTTTAGCTTGAGTTAAAATGAATCCCGTTAGAGACAATTTTGATTTAATACTATGATAAATCATACTTATTCTTATCTTATGTATAATCAATATCTTGCGTGTTATACACGGTTGTCTAAAGACAACCTGTCTCTAACGGGATGAAACCAATTTACAAAATACTCATTGTCGTGATTATTCTCATTGTTTTTGGAGCGGTGTTTTATTTTTTGTGGCAGAAGTTTACGGAGATACCGGACGGACAATTGACCAATGACAACGGACAATTGACTACCGATAACGGAACGACTTTGCCGATTGGAGAAACGGGCGACCAACAACCAACGACTAACGACCAACAACAAACAACCGACAACAACCAACAACTAACGACTAATAACCAACAACCAACAATAAAAAAGATTTCGGATAATCCGGTTTTTGATTTTGTGATAGTGCCGGAAACGAAGGAAATTTTTTACTTGACGCCTGATGGAAAAGTTTTCAGCGCGAAAACGGAAAAAGATTTAGAAATTTCCACGCAGACAATCAACGCTTTGAATTTCATTGAAAGCTCGGCGGATAATCAGAAAATTTTGGCGGCTTTCGGCGACCCGCGCGCGCCGCAATGGGGGATTTTTGATTTGGTAGATAAAGTTTGGCGGCCATTGCCGAACGATATTCTAAACGCTACTTGGGGGAAAGACAACGCGCAAATTATCGCCGTGATGCAAAAAAATAATAACGACAGCTTAATATCTTTAGATATCGCAAAAACGCCGCCAAGCGAGAAAGTTTTGATAAAAGATTTTCAATTTAAGGATTTGAAATTGATTTATAAACAGCCATTATCACTTTTAATGGTAGAAAAGCCGGCATCGATTTACAAAAGCCGCGTTTGGGAATTGAATTTAGACCCAAAAAAATTAACCATCACTCAACTTATCCAAGGCGAAAATGGACTGATGATGAATTGGTCTAAAAGCAGAGAGATTGTTTTTCAATTTAAATCGCCGAATGATTTTCATATTTTAGACAAGAATTTTGGGGAAAATACGCCGCTATTTTTCACCACCTTCCCCTCAAAATGCGATTACAGCGATATAACAAAAACTGCTTATTGTTTCGCGCCGCAGGATTTCCCGCCAGAAATTGTAGGACTAAAATTACCTGATGATTATCTGCAAAAAAGATTTTATACCATTGATGATTTATATGCCGTAGATATGGAGAAAGAGGAAATTAATAAAATATTAACGAGCGGAAGCGGAGACTTTGAGCCAATAGACGGAAAAAATCCCCGATACGGGGATGGGAAAATCTATTTTGTGAATCAATACGACAATTACCTATACGAATTAGCCCCATAAGACCAATAAGCCTAATAATAATTATAATAAGTGTTTAATGAGGATGTGGCGGTCGCGGCCAAGACCAATGCTTTCGGTTTTAATTTCCGGATTGGCGCTCAACTCAACATGAACCAATCTTCGCTCGTAAGCATTCATTGGCGGCAAGGAAACTTCCTCTTTACTAATCATCGCTTTGTGAGCGGCGGCTTTAGCAAGTTCCATAATTAGTCTTTCTCTTTCTTTGCGATAATAATTCACATCCACCACAAAAGACGGTTGATTTTCTTTTTTTAGCAAAAGGTTGATTAAATGATCAATGGAAGAAAGGAAAATGCCCAAAGAAGAATCAATTAAATGATCGTCTATAATAATGGAAATGCGACGATGTTCTTCGTGGACGGAAACTTCGGCGTTTTCCATCCCTAACATCGCAAGCATTGTCTTAAGTTTTGAAATGGTAGAATCCATAGATTAAGTTGTAGGTGGTAGGTTATAAGGTTATAGGTTAGGTGGAAGGTGGCGAGGGTTGGATTTGCATTTTTTTGTTGATGTATATCTGTTGGATAACAGAGAAAAGAGTGGAAACGACCCAATATAGCCCCAGCGCCGATGGCAGTTTAATAAGAACGATTAAAGTCATTGCCGGCCCCATATACATCATCATTTTTCCAAAATCAGCCATTTTATCTTCCGATGAATGATTAGACGCGCTCGGCATAGATAATTTACCCTGCCAGTATTGTAAAATAGCCGCTAAAAAAGCCACAGTCAAGTTGGGGGATTTTAAATCAATGAGTCCTAAGAAAATCGTATTGCCAAAAACAGACTGAGATATTTCTTTGGAGAATATTTTAAATAGAGCGAAAAATATCGGCAATTGAATCAAAAGAAGCAGAATGCCGGAAAAAGGGTTAAATTTGTGTTTTTTATAGACCGCCATCAGTGCTTTAGCTTGCTCTTCTTTGTTATCTTTTAGATCTTTCTGAATTTTTTTTATTTCCGGCTGAATTTTAACCATCAAAGCCTGACTTTTGGCGCCTTTGTGGAAGATGGGAAATAAAACTATTCTCAACAAAATCGTAAGGACGATTATCGCCAAACCCAAATCGTTAAAAGCGATATTTTGATAAATAAAAATGAGTGTTTGGAGAATTGGTTCGTAAATGATGGCGTGGAACATATAGTTAGGTTGTAGGTTGTAGGTTGTAGGTTGTAGGTTGTAGGTTTTAGGTTTTGGGTGATAGGGTTTTGTGAATTTCTTGTTTTAATTCTTGGAAGGTTAGCTTTTGAATACCGGTTCTGGCAACAACGACATAATCGTTGGCAGAATTTTTTATTATCGGAGACATAATCACCCTTATTCTTCTCCTAATTTTGTTTCTTTGAACGGCTAGGGCGGCAACTTTTTTAGAAATAACAATAATTAACGGTTTTTTTTGAGAACCGCGGGGATATCTTTTGATGCTTAATAATGGCAAGTAAATTAAGTAAATTAAGTAAATTAAGTAAATTAAGTTTGTTTATTTTACTTTGTTCGTTTCTTGCCTCGCTTAATTTACTTAATTTACTTAATTTACCGGAAACTAAACAGTAAGCTTTCTCCGCCCTCTTTGCCTGCGGCGTTTTAGAATGTTTCTACCACCCGGTGTTCGACTTCTCTTTAAAAATCCGTGGGTTCTTCTTCTTTTTTTCTTTTTTGGTTGATAAGTGCGACTCATATAATTTATGATTTTAGATTTATGATTTTAGATTTATGATTTTTTTGACGAAATGACTTTTGCACAGGTTGTTAACAATTAAAGCACAAACGAAGTTATTGTTCAATATTGCAAGCTGATACAATTAATTTATGATTTATGATTGATGATTGATGATTTTAAAATTATCATAAATCTGAAATCATAAATTTAACTATGGAAACTAAAAATCTTTGGCAATCAGTTTTGGGAGAATTGGAACTTCAAGTTTCCCGTCCGAATTTTATAACTTGGCTTAAGCCGAGCCAACTTATAAATAAAAACGAAAAGGATGGGGCGGTGCTGGTGAGTTTGCCGAATAATTTTGCCAAAGAATGGGTGAGGAATAGATATCACAAGATGATATTGGGGTCGCTGAGAAATTTAGACTCATCAATTAGAAGCGTTAATTATGTGGTAGTCAGTCAAAATAATCCCGCGCAAAAATATTCCACAAGGACACAAAAAGAAATGGACGCGTCGGGCGAAGAAGGCGGCTTGCAGTCGCCGCTCATAGAATTAAAAATTGACCCAAAAACAAATTTAAACCCGCGATATAATTTATCAACATTCATAGTCGGACCATCAAACGAATTAGCTTACGCCGCCACGCAAGCGGTGATAAAAGACATTGGCAACAAATATAATCCGTTATTCATTTACGGCGGCGTGGGTTTGGGCAAAACGCATTTGTTACAAGGAGCCGGCAATGAAATACAAAAAACAAAAAAAGGGAAAAACGTTCTCTACATCACATCAGAAAGATTTATCAATGATGTTGTTTGGGCGATAAGAAACAAGAAAATGGACGAAGTAAAGAATAAATACAGAGGCGTGGATGTTTTAATTATTGACGATATTCAGTTCATAGGAGGCAAGGCGACAACAGAGAGAGAGTTTTTCCACACATTCAATATACTATACGAGAACAATAAACAAATAATAATGTCGTCTGACAGGCCGCCTTCCGCGATACCGACATTGGAGGAAAGATTGCGTTCAAGATTCAAGGGCGGAATGATAGCCGATGTGAGTTATCCGGATTATGAGATGCGATTGGCAATTCTTAAAACCAAAGCGCAAATAAATAATTGGACGGTGGAGGATAAGATGCTGGAACAAATTGCCGCTAAGGTGCAAAAGAACATAAGAGAATTAGAAGGCGTGTTGAACAAAGTGATTTTCTTTCAGCAGTATAAAAACACGAAAATAGACGGCAAAAAACTGGAAGAGATAATAGATGAAGTGGCGCAGGTTTCCCCCAAAAATATCACAATCAACGAAATAATCAAAGTGGTGGCGGATTTTTTTGAGATATCAACAAATGACATCGCGAGCCGTAGTAGAAAAAGGGAGGTGGCTGGACCGAGGCAGATTTGCATGTATTTATTAAGAGATGTTTTGAAACTTTCTTATCCGAACATTGGAGAAAAGTTGGGCAAAAGAGACCATACGACGGCCATACACGCGTGCGACAAAGTCGCGAAAGACATCAGCCAAAGCGCGGAACTTAATCAAAAAATTATGCTGATAAAAGAGAGGATGTATAAGGACTAATGATCGACGACTACTTACGACTTATGACTATAACCGATGACCAACGACTGACGACTGACGGACCGACGACTAATGAATAATGACCGATGGTTGGGGATAAGTGGTTGATAAAAAACATATTATCACAGGGAAGGGGTTAATAAAGTGATTGAAAATAAAAAATTATTAAATTAAATCCACAGTTTTTGAAAATAAAAAAATTAAAATAACTAAGGAAAACAAAGGACATTTGAAAGTTGTTAACATATCCACAATACTACTATTACTACTAATATGAAATTAATAATATTAAAAACTAATTTAATTAACGCGCTTAACGCGGTGGAAAAGTCGGTCGGTTTTAGCGCCCATTTACCGATACTAAAAAATGTTTTATTTGAAGTTCACGATAGCATCGTGGTGTCTTCCACTAATTTGGAATTAGCCGTGAAGTATTTTCTCTCGGGGAAAATAGTGGAGGCGGGAAAAGTCGCCGTGCCTTTTTCTTTGCTTAGTTCTATTGTAAGAAATCTTAACGCGGAGAGAATAACCATAGAATCAAAGGATAATGGGATTTTGGTTACGACCGACAATTATGAGGCTTTCGCGCAGGGGCAGGACGCTCACGATTTTCCAATTATTCCCGCGATACAAAACAATAAAAGTTTTATAAAAATAAACAGTTCCCTACTTAAGGATTATTTAACCAATGTGGCGGTGGCGACACAGTATTCGGAAATAAGGCCGGAGATAAGCGGTGTTTATCTGAGTTTTTTTGACAACAAATTGACTCTTGTCGCTACTGACAGTTTTCGTTTAGCGGAGCGGATTTTAAGCGATAATGATTTTCAGACGAACATTAGGGAAATTTCCGCTATCATTCCACTTAAAACGATTCAGGAAATTTTGAAAATGCTTGATTTTAAAAACGAGACTGATGATAACACGGAAATTTTTATTGACCCCAATCAGATTTTATTTCGATTTAATAACCAAGAAGTTACATCAAGGCTTATAGACGGAACATTTCCGGACTACAAAGCAATTATACCAAAAGAAATTGAGACGGAAGTTTTAATCTCGAGGCAGGAGTTTATTAACGCCATTAAATTGGTGAGTTCTTTTTCTGGCAAAGCGCAAGACATCACGATGAAAGTCGGCGATAACAAAAAGTTTTTGGAGCTTTATTCAAGCGAAAGTTCTTTGGGGGAAAATAAATATAAGTTGCCGATAAAACTTAACGGCGAGAAATTCACCGCTGTTTTTAACTGGCGGTATTTGATGGACGGCGTGAAAATTTATAAAAGCGAGGAATTTTTATTCGGTATAAATTCTCCGCAGAAGCCGGCTGTTATTAAATCAAGCACCGAGCCGAATTTGGTGTATGTGGTGATGCCGATTAAAGGGTAGGGGTTGGTGGCCAAGAGTCTAATTTTGTCTCACATTGTTTCGTTGATATTCCCTCAATGCTTTGTTCGCTTAACTCGGAAAGTATTTTTGCGTCACCGGCGGTTTGTCCGCTCCAGCGGCGGACAACCGCCTACGCTCTCGTTCCGATTTCTCCGTTTCGCGGAGACCAAGCAAATCGGAACTCCGAGAGTTGCCGCAAAAACTCTTTCCGAGTTAAGCTTTTATTGATTAAAAACACTTCTTTTGAACATCAGCGAAACAATTTTATTATTAGAGACAAAATTGGGCTTCTTGCCGCTGATTTGATGGGTGTGAATTTATTTTTTTTGAAAGACGACGATAGTTTGTTTAGCGATTTCACCATTGGCGTTATAAGCTTTTATTTCTATTGTGTTTTGTGGTTCCAATTCTAAACTGGCGTTATATTGGTATTTGTAATTGTTAGAAGAAAGAAAGATCGCGTTAATGAGTTTTTTATTGAAGTAGAATTCTACTTTCGCGAGAGGAGATTGAGGAGAATTTAATTCCGCTTTGATTAAAACAGATGAATTTATGAAGGCGCCGTTTTCCGGATTAACATTCGTGATGACGATATTTTTTGACACGGTGTATTGGTTTTTTGTTTCTTCCAATAGAGCGTTTACGGCGATGGGTTGATTATAGTTTGCAAAATCAGCGATGTTTTTTTGCGCCCATTCCAAAACGGCTTTTTCCCAATTTTGAAATTGAGAATCTTGTTCGGGATTTTCCGGTATCGGTCCTGAGGGGTCCCTTTTGTTTATGTAATAAAGAATGTTGTGGATTTGCGGATAATTTTTCCCGTTAACAACGGGATTGAAAACGGATTCGCCGTTCAGCATCGGTTTTACGGTTGGCGCGACCGATTCGGGTTTGGTGAATAATTCAGTTGGATATTTTGCTAAAACTTCTTTCAAGAAAGCGTTCCAAATGGGGATAGCGGCTAAGATGCTGCTGCCGTGCTTTTGCATCGGCGCGTTATCGTTGTTGCCCGCCCAAACGCCGACCACAAGCGATGGAGTGTAGCCCATTGCCCAAGCGTCGCGATAATCGTTTGTGGTGCCTGTTTTTAAAGCGACATCTTTGTCGCCAAAGACGGTAAGACCGAGACTATTTTGAAACAAAGACGAGCGAAGCTGTTTATCAGAAAGTATTTGATTGATTAATCTGGGGTATTGCGGTTCTATAACTCTTTTTGATTCATCGGCGTATTCTTCAATTATTTTTCCGTTGCTGTTTTCAACTTTAAGAATAAGAGATTGTTTATGGGCTACGCCTTCTTCCGCAAAAACGGAGTAGGCGTTAATCAGATCGATTAATTTCACTTCGCCGCCGCCTAAGATAAGCGACAAACCATAGCGCCATCTTTCTTTGAGCGTAGTGATGCCGAATTTTTTGATATTAGACAAAACATCATCTAACCCAGCCAAGTAGAGTATTTTAACCGAAGGGATATTAATGGATTGCGCCAGGCCCTCTTCCAATGTTGTCGGGCCGCGAAATTGTTCGTTGAAATTTTGCGGTTTGTAACTCTTATCTTCTTCGCCGGTGGTGTCAAACTCCGTTTCCGCGTCAAAAACAACAGTTTTTGGGCCATAACCTTTTTGGAAAGCGGTTAGATAAGCGAATGGCTTGAGAGCCGAACCGGGCTGTCTTAATCCTTGAGTGGCGACATTGAAGTTACCGTCAATGTTTTGGTCAAAATAATCACGGGAACCGACCATCGCTAAAATTTGACCGGTATTAGAATCTTGGGCGACTAAGGCGCCATTCTTCCCTTCGTAGAGTTCCTCATTTTTTTCAACACCTTCCGCCACCGCCTTTTCGGCGATTTGTTGCATATCCCAATCAAGAGACGAAATAATTCTTAACCCCCCATTCATAACCATTTCTTCGCCGAATTTTTCTACCAACAAGTCTTTAACAACAAGAGAAAAGTGTGGAGCCTTAATTAAACCAATTGAAGGCGGAGCAAATTGTAAATCGTATTTTTGAGCTCTTTCTTTTTCCTCTTTTGTTATTTCACCCAACAATTCCATTCTATTGAGAATATAATCCTTTCTTGATAAGAGCTCACTTAAATGCGTCCCCCAAGGCGAGTAATAACTAGGAGCCTTGGGAAGACTCGCGAGTATCGCCGCTTCCGCGAGATTAATTTCGTTTACCGGTTTATTGAAGTAGGTTTGGCTTGCGGCCTCTATGCCGTAGGCGTTAGACCCATAGGGAATTTGATTAAGATAGAAATCAAAAATTTCTTTTTTGGAATATTTTGATTCCAGTTCAATCGCTAAAAACAATTCTTTAAATTTTCTAGTAAATGTTTTTTCCGGAGTTAGAAAGACATTTTTAACGAGTTGCTGGGTGATCGTGGAGCCGCCTTGGGAGATTTTCCTTTCTTTAATGTTAATAATCAGAGCTCTCGTGATGCCCTTCCAATCAAAAGCCGGTTCGTTGTAAAAATTGACATCTTCCGCGGCGAGAGTCGCTTGTTTCAGATATTCTGGCATAGAATCAAATGGCACGATCGTTCTTTTTTCGTCACCGTGGATTTCATAGAGCAGTATCTGGCCGGAGCGGTCGTAAATTTTCGTGGATTGATTGACCAGACGAGAGCTGAATTCAGAGAGAGGTGGAAGATCGCGGAAAGTTATCATCAAATACAAAGCAAGAGCGGCGGCGATATTTAGACACAACACAAATAACGCCAGAGTGGCATAGATAAATATTCTTTTGGCGCGGCGTCTTCTTTTTTTCATTGTTCTTATGTATTAAGACTAACACAACGAACGCCCCCATTTTAATGAGGGCGTTCATTATTACCACTGCTCTTCTTCGTCGTCTCCGTTATTTTTTTCTTCCGTTTCAATTTCTTCCTCGTTGGTTTTTTCGGAAAATTCATCATCTTCCATAAATTCTTTGGTTTTTAAGTCAATAAACATTGTCGTTTTTCAAAACGATAAATTACGACCTTTTAATCGTCCGTTGATGACGGAAATTGATTATTTTTGAGTTAGTATAAACAAGGCAATTTAAATGTCAAATGGTCGGATATCAGACATTGGATGCCGGGGACATTGAGCTGGAAGCGGCGATGGCGATGGCGAGGGCATCGGTGGCGTCATCAATGATGTTTTCTGTGGAGATGCGAAGAAAATAACCAACCATCTTTGCCACCGCTGGTTTGGAAGCGCGACCGTTGCCCGTAACAGATAGTTTTATTTCCGACGGTGACAGTTCGACTATTTTAATATTGTTTTTAGCGATAGTATGCAGAATAACTCCACGATTTTCAGCAACGCGGATAGCCGTTTTTTTGTTTTTTACCAGGAATAGTTTTTCCACTCCCACAATCACGGGTTTATTTTTTTTAATAAGTTTTTCTATTTCTTTTTCAACGGAAATATATTGATTTTCTTTGTTTGTTTTAAGAAGCCCATTTTGGATATGCGTTAATTTGTCATTGTTTTTATTAATGATGCCGTAGCCGATTCTCGCGTAGCCCGGGTCAATGCCGATGATGACCATTATTAATTTAAGATTTATGATTGATGATTTGTGATTGGATTGGAACAACTTTGATATTTGAGTTTATCACATCGTAAAATCCTACATCTAAAATCATAAATCATAAATTCATTAGTTCTTGCGGCGGAATGAGATTTTTATTAAGGGGAAGAGTGAACCAAAAAGTCGTTCCTCTGTTTTCTATTGAATCAAAACCAATTTGTCCGCCATGCCGTTCTATAATATTTTTAGCAAGGTAGAGCCCAAGACCACTGCCATTTGGTTCCAGTTGCACGATGTTGGAACCGCGATAAAATTTGGTGAATATTTTTATCGTCTCGTTTTTGGGGATGCCGACGCCAGTATCTTCAATTTTTATTTTAACGAACATCTTATCGGGAGAGATTTCGGTTTTAACGCGCGCGACGCCTTGTTTGGTATTGTATTTAATGGCGTTATCTATGAGATTAACCAAAGCGATACCAATTTTTTTTACATCAACATAAACGACGCTTTCTTCCGCTTTCGGCTCAAAAACGAGATTGATGTTATAAGATTTAGCAACAGGAAGAGCTTCGTTTACCACACCGGCAATAAATTCATTAATACCAATTTCCACAAAAGAATAACCGAATTTACCCTCTTCTATTTTTACTACATCCAAAAGATCGTTGATGATTTTTAAAGAGCGCTCAATGAGTTGCTCTTCTTCCTTAACCACAGACCGCAATTCTTGATTGTCTTTGTTGGTATTTTGCGAAATATATTCCAAACCCCACTTTATCGCGGTAAGCGGCGTTCTTAATTGATGGGCGGCGATGGTGATAAATTCGTCTTTAGACGCCAAGATATTTTTTTCTCTGGTTTTGTCTTGAATTATTTTTATAAAACCCATTGTCGTTCCGTTATCTTTTTTAATTTCACTCAAAACTGTTCTTAATCGCAATTGGGGACTATCAAAAATAAAATCAACAATTTGCGGCCAAGCGCCTTTAGATATTTGAATAGCTTGAGGAGCGAGAGAAGGAAACATTATTTGAGCAAAAATTTTAATTTTTGGATCTTTGGCCATTTCCGGCGTAAGAAATTTTCCTAAAATTTCATTAGTGTTAATGTTAAAAATAGTTTCAGCGGCTTTATTAAAAGAGGTTATTTGAAAATTAGCATCGTAAATTACAATGCCGTCTTGGGCTCCGTTTATCATCGCGTTCAATTCGTTATTTTTTGTTTCTCCTTCGCTTTTCCAATAAGCTAGTTTGGTTTGATTATTCAACATCACAAAAGAGATGCCGATAAAAACCAAAACAGCGGTTATTTTTAATACCAGAGGAATATAAAAAACAGTGGAAAGAAAAGTCGCGGCGGTCGCGCCCAACATTATTACCAAAACAAACATTTCCGGCGTTTTCCAGTATTTTTTTAGTTGAAAATAGATGTTTTTGAAACTCAACATAAATTATAGGCGATGGGTTACAGAAACGATATTTAATATTTAATTATGCCAGAAATACGCAATATTTTAAAGCATTGAAGATTGAGTTTTGGCAATCGGTTTTTTCGATACTAATTCCTCTTTTTTATTGAGTCTTTTGAGCAGACTTTGGAAACCCATTTTTTCAAAGAAAGGCGTTAATTTTTCCAAATTAAGGCCGTTGAATTTTAGATTATCAAGTTTGATGTCTATCGGGAAATCAGTTTTAATTGTGGCGAGTTTTTTGGAAAAGAGAGCTTGTTCTTTGAACGGCGATATTTTTTCGTAGAGAGGATGACTTTCTTTAATAGAGGAAAAAAGATTTTCCAAATTAGAAAATTCAGAGAGGAGTTTAGAGGCGGTTTTGGGCCCAATGCCTTTTACGCCCGGAATATTGTCGGATTGATCGCCAACCAAGCCTTTGTAATCCACGAGTTGATTGGGGACGATGCCAAATTTTTCCTTGACGGCATTTTCATTATAAATAAAAGTTTCAGAGATACCCTTGAGCGGCGTTTCCACCACAACGCGGTTGCCCATAATAAGTTGGAAGGCGTCGCGGTCGCCGGTTAAAATAATTATTTGAATATTTTCTTTACCGGAAAATTTTTTAGCGAGAGAGCCAATTAAATCATCGGCTTCCAGCCCAGCTTCTTCAAAATATCTTATGTCAAAATTTTGAAGCAATTCCCGTGATTGAATAATTTGGCTTATTAGTTCCGGCGGCGCGGGCGGACGATGGGCTTTATATTCGGCGAATTCTTTTTTGCGGAAAGTCGGTTCGGGCCGATCAAAAGCGGCGGCGATATAATTCGGTTTTTCTCTTTCGGAATTTAAAATTTTAAGAAGAATGCTCGCGAGGCCGTAAAGAGCGCCGGTGGGAGAACCGTCGGGCGCGGTAAAAGGCGGCAAGGCGTGGAAGGCGCGATGAATGAGAGAGTTGGCGTCAATAAGTAATAGGGTTTGCATACGAAATGTCTAATTGTTCTAATTATTCTAATTGACCTAAATAATATCCAAATTTTTAAATTCCAAATTCAAAATGTGTTTTGGTCATTTGAGTTTAGTCCGCCAGTTGACGGATGGAATTTGTTTGTAATTTGATATTTGAGATTTGGGATTTAGATATTGGGGTTTATTTAAAATAATTAGAAATTTTTATAATTCGTTCGTTTTCCTTTTTCCCGTGTTCAAATTTTAACTGAATGGTGTTTTTAGGGAGAAGTTTTTTTATTTTTTCCGCCCATTCTATAAGGATGATGTTTTTTTGATTAGAAATTATTTTTTGGAAATCCAGAGCGAGAAGTTCTTTCGGGTGATGGATGCGGTAGGCGTCTATGTGGACGAGTAATGAGTAATGAGTAATGAGTAATGGGTAACGAGTAATAGGTAATAAGTTTTTTGATTTTTTAGGGATTTTGTAGGAACGGATAATAAGGAAGGTAGGACTAAGGAGACGGCGTTTGATGCCGAGCGCGCGGGCGAAACCTTGAATGAAGGTGGTTTTGCCGCTTCCTAAATTTCCCAACAACGCGAACACGAGAGCGCGGTGAGATAATATATTTTTTTTAATTTTCTCAACCAGTTTTTTCGCGTATAATTGCGTTTCTTTCGGTGAATGAGTTTTCGGCATTTCTCTATTAAACCATTTACTCATTTTACTTGCAAAAGAATTTTTAGGTGTAATATTTGCTCGATTTGCTGTAATACAAACACTAGCGCTGTTCGGTTTCTGTCCGAAAACACCCCGGCACATAAATTATTTCAGCTGCCTCAAAATCTCGCATATGCTAGTTTTTGAGGCAACACGAAATTTCATTTTATATGCTGGGTAGCGCTCGCTCTCTAGCTCGCTCTTTCCCCCGCTAAGCGAGGGAAAACCGTGCCCTCCGCCAGCCGGCGGACTGCGAGACGGTTTTCTTAACAGAAACCGAACAGCGTTAGCTTGTTTTAAGCACATACATATGGCGGATTAATTAATTGATATTCTTTTAAATATTCATTCGGTGTTTTGCCGTTTA
>Ga0209541_10003028_pt1 | contig 31217 bp, 44 predicted proteins | sample RifCSPlowO2_01_FD_184027 | JGI IMG/M metagenome (GOLD analysis project Ga0209541, IMG submission 184027) | Groundwater microbial communities from Rifle, Colorado - Rifle CSP2_plank lowO2_0.1 (SPAdes) (version 2) | ecosystem: Environmental > Aquatic > Deep subsurface > Groundwater | place... | reverse complement strand
TCGACTTTTTCCTTTGTTCCATTGATAAGGTGATATAATCTTATTTTTCCAGTAGATACTTCTTTTTCAAGGGTTGTATAGGCAAGAATGTCAGTATAATTCAGTTCATCAGGAGCTGAGATTGTTATAATTTTCTTTTTTTCAGAGACAATCTCTTCTGTCGCATTTGGAGATGGTGTTTCATATTCAATTTCATAGACAGTTGCATTGTCTTGTATTGTGATTTCTATGGCTTTCTCTTGGTCTTCTGTTGTTATTGCTCTTCCAGTTATTCTGCTAAAAATGCTCTTAAACAAGCTTGCTATTTTTTCTAATAAAGAGCTTTGTTTTTTTTCAGTTTCCGAGCTAACTAATCCAGTAATACTAAATTTTGCTTGGGCTTTTTCTTCTTCAGAAGAAGGAGGCTCCTCTTGGAAAGGACTAGTTTCGTTTAGAGGAGCCTCCTTGTTTATTTCTGAAAGTGATTCCTGAATAATCTTGCTTACATTAATATTTTCAGCTTGTTTTGGAAGCCTGATTTTTATTATTCCCTGCTTTTTTAATTCAATTTGTTTTTTCCATTTCACTGGCTTGCCTATAACTGCTTTGTATTGAGTTGTTGTTATTGCTGCGTTAGATTCTGTTAGGTTTTCTGCGGTTACATTAATTGCAGTTATATTTTCTGGAATTTCTACTGGAATCTCTTTTACTGGAGCAAGTATTTCATAATTTATTTCATTTAATCTTAATTTTGAATTTGTTATCTCTATCTTTATTTTATAGGAAGGCTTGCTTAAATTAAATTCTTTTAAATTGCAGTTTTGAGTGCATAAATCTGAGAATTTTCTTATAGTTTTTTCTTGTTCTTTAGGAAGTGTTTTGTTCAGTTCTCCTGGTTCTTGCGTTGCATTTTGTTCTGGAATTTCCTGGGGAAGTTGTGTTGATTTATTTTCAGAAGAAGGAGGCTCCTCTTGGAAAGGACTAGTTTCGTTTAGAGGAGCCTCCTTGTTTATTTCTGAAGGTGATTGTAAAGATTCTGATTGTTCTGAAGAAGTTTCTTCAATTACACTTCCAGTAATATAACTTTCAGTTTCAATAGTTGAGCTATCTAAAATCAATAAATCATCAAGATAAATTTTTACATTGCCCTCTCCTTCTATTATGCCTGATAGTTTTACAGACTGGATATTTCCAGTGTTTTCAAGCTTCCATTCATATTCAGAAGTTTCTTCAAACTCAAGATTAACTGCTTGAGTATAGGTTTGGAGCTGTTCTTTTGCAGCAAAGCCAAGAAATGCAGGCTTTAGATAAAAACTTGCAAAAAGAAGAAAAGAGACAAAAAATAAAGAAAAAAATATGAGAAGGGCTTTATTTCTTTTGAATTTCTTTATCTCCCTATTTATTTTCTCCTCGCAACTTTTTATATGAGAATTGCAGAACTCAAACCATTCAGGTATTGTTTTTCCTTCAAGTTTTTTGTTTATGAGAAGCTCGTATTCATAGAAAGTTATTTCTTTATTAAGGCATTTATTTTTTATTCCTTCAACATAACTTATAATCTTTTTTTTGTAGTCTTCGCACTGTTCTACTTCTTTTTTGAGCCTAGCTATGGCTCTTTCTAAACTAGTCCTTTCCATACTTATTATTAATGTAAATTTCCTTTATAAATGTTATTTTTTAATACTTATTAATAATGTATTTAATGAAAGGATTTAGGCAAGGTTAATCTTATTTAAAATTCTAGAAACTTAAGTTTAGTTGATAAAGTTTATAAGCAAGATATTTTTAGAGAAATTGTGCAGGGATGGCACAGTGGTAATGCGCTCGCCTGCAGAGCGAGTTTTCCCGGGTTCGATTCCCGGTCCCTGCTTATATAGATTAGCAAAGCTAATCTATGATTAAAATAACAAGTAGGCTTGGGAACATGTCCCTGCTTATCACCCTTTTGGCAAAATGAAAATTATTTTGGTAAGGCATGGAGAAAAGCTGGAAGATATTGATAGCAGTGGATTAACTGAAAAAGGAAAAAGGCAGGCTAAATTATTAGCTAAGAGGTTAAAGAAATTTATTTTTTAGGCAAGAAAATGGATGTATTAATCTCATTGAATGGGCAGGGCATTTGGGCTTTGATAATTGGCGATTAATTTTAATGAATGATTTTTCTCATATAAATAACTAAAATTTTTACTTTTTAAATATTCTTTTGTATTCTTCTTCTAAGGCTACTTGCCATTCCTTTTTATCCCTGGAATAAACTTCCAGCCGGTTATTAACCCTTTTATAAACTATTTTCCCTTCATAGGTTATAACAAGAAGAGTTCCAGATTCATGGCCTACCTTGTCTGAGAAATCTATTGAAAGGGGCGGTTCTGAATCCTTGGGATGTTCACTTTCATAAACAGGGTATCCGCTTTCCAATGATTCACTAACTGGGCCAGTGACTATATTTCTCCCCTTCTCTCTGGTTGCAAGCTCAACTGCTATTTTTTCAAGATTTTCTCTTCTTTGTACAGCTTCTCTTACAAATTGTTTTTCTTCTCTAAGCTTTTTTAATTTTCTAAGTCTATAGCTCCTGTATAAATCTATTAACATAATACCAGATAAAATAATTCTTTTAAATAATTAGTTGTTTTACAAAATATAAAATCCAACGCAATGGAAATGTTTTTAAACTAAGGGATTCTAAAATAAATTAAAAATGAGGCAGTGATTGGAGAGTGAGCTTTTGATGGTTATTCCTATACAGATGTGCAAGAGATGCGGGAATTTTATGGAGATTAAAAGAGAGGGCGGAGAGATAATTCTTGAATGCGAACATTGCAAAAAGGAAAAGCAAAGGAAGGAAGAGGTTTAATAATATTTAAAAACTCCTTGTAGTAACTATTTCTATGTTTATTGTTAAAAAAACAATTTCAGGAAAGGATTATTATTACCTGAGAAAAAGCGAGAGAAAAGGTGATAAGGTTATAAGCAAAAATATTGCTTATCTTGGGAAAGACAAAGCAAAGGCAGAAGAAAAAGCAAGGGAGATAGCTGAAAACATGGGAAAGGAAAAACAAGCAGGGAAAATTGAAGAGAAGAAGGAAAAGAAGAAAATGGAAAAAAATCAAACTAATGAAATTGAAAATAAATCAAATCTCTCAATTGATGAGCTTGCACAGTTTTGCAAGAGAAAGGGATTTGTTTTTAGAAGCTCTGATATTTATGGAGGGTTTGCAGGATTTTGGGATTTTGGGCCTTTAGGAGTTGAATTGTTCAATAACATTAAAAAAGAGTGGTGGAATTTTTTTGTTAAAAATCGGGAAGATATGCTAGGAATTGATGCAAGCATAATTTCTCACCCATTAACTTGGAAAGCATCAGGGCATGTAACTGGGTTTGTTGATGTTGCTGTTGTCTGCAAAAAATGCAAAAGCTCAACTAAAATAGAAAAAAAAGAAGTTGGAAAAGTAAAATGCGAATGTGGGGGTGATTATGAAGTTTTAGGAGAGTTTAACATGCTTTTTAAGACAAAAGTAGGTACTTTAGATTCAGTTGATGCTTATTTAAGAGGTGAGACAGCTCAAGGCATGTTTATGGATTTTAAGCAGGTTTATGAAACTGGAAGGACAAAACTTCCTTTTGGAATAGCACAAGTTGGAAGATGCTTTAGGAATGAAATTGCTCCAAGAGATTTTTTATTCAGAAGCAGGGAATTTCATATAGGAGAGTTTGAATTTTTTATTCATCCAGAAGAAAAAAAATGCAAGTTTTTAGATGAAAATCATTTGAAATTAAAAATAAATCTGCTTGATGCTGAGACCCAGGAAAAAGGAAGCGAGGAATTAAAAGAAACTACAATTGAAAAGATGTTGAAACAAGGGAAATTAGATGAATGGCATGCATACTGGCTTGCTGAGCAGGTTTTTTTCTTTAATTCAATTGGAATTCCTATAAACAAACTGAAGATAAGAGAGCATAAAAAAGATGAATTATCTCATTATTCATCTGCAACTTTTGATTTAGATTATTTATATCCATTTGGAAGCAATGAAGTTGCTGGAAATGCAAACCGAGGGCAGTATGACTTAAACCAGCATATAAAAGAAAGCAAGCAGAATCTTGAGATTTTTGATGAAGCAACAAAACAGAAAATTATTCCGAGAGTTATTGAGCCAACTTTTGGAATTGAGAGGATTTTTCTTGCTGTTTTGGTTGAAGGATATTTTTTTGATGAAAAAAGGCAGAATATTGTATTAAAAATACCAGCAAAACTTGCTCCAATTAAAGCAGCAATATTTCCAATTGTAAGAAACAAGCCAGAGTTTGTAGAATTTTCAAGAGAAGTTTTTAATTCTTTAAAAAAAGATTTTGAAATTAGCTATGATGAGTCTGGAAGTGTTGGAAGGCGCTACTCTAGAAATGACGAGATTGGAACTATGGCATGTATAACCATAGACGGACAGAGTTTAGAGGATAATACCGTTACCATCAGAGATCGCGATACTACTGAGCAAGTTCGAGTGAAAGTTGAAGATTTAAAAGATGTATTAAGAAAAGTCATAAATGAAGGCGAAAGTATATTGAGATTTGGAAAAAAAGTTAATACTCGGGTTAAATAATTTCAGCTATTTCTCTGTCGGTTTCTTTTACATTTGAGTAAATTTCTTCTTGTGAAATATCAAAGATCTTACAAAATTGTTTCAATATGCTTAAAGGAATTCTATTTTTTCTGACTTTCCACGCAGATAAAGTTGCTTTGTGAATTTCTAGAAAAATTGCAAATTTTTCGTATGAATTAAATTTTTGAAAAATTCTATTAAATAAATGATTATGAAATTCTTTTTTTAAAAAAATTGTTATTTTATCAGAAACATAATCATTTAAACTATTTGGCTTATTTGAAAGTCTTATAATTTCTTTATTTTTTAATATCAGCAAATGCTGTCTTATTGATGTGCACGAGTAATTCAGTTGTTTCATTAAAAATTCAGTATCGCATATTTTTACTTTTTTTAATAATTCAAAAATGTTGTTTGTTTCGCGTAATTCTTTTTTAAAAATTATTTGTTTGGATTTGAAATTTTTTTTATTTAACCACATTAATAATTCCCATTTTTTGGTTCCTTTTTCAAAATACTTTAAAAGTTTATTTGATTTGTTATCTACAAAAGTGTAAACAATATGTTCTCCCCTCTTGTTTTTAAAATTACCTACTTTTAAATTATCTTTTACTAGTATTTCTCTTATTGACTCTGCTAAATAAGGACTTAAACTTGAAAACATTATTTTTCTGCTTTTTGTTATACATCCATCAAACATCAAAACTCCCTTTGCAAATTCTTTCCTCATTTTTAAATTAGAATTTTTAATAATCTTTGGTTCATCAATAATATCTGTTTTGTATCCCGGTAGAATATCAAAAAATTTTATTAGATATCTTGCTAGAATTTTATTTGAGAAAATGGTTCTCCATGCATTTTCTTTTTTATAAAATATAGTCGGTTCAATTTCAAACTCTTTATTTAGCCATCGATTAAATGCTTCTACATTAGACTTATGCTCATCAGTTAATTCAAGATTATAATGAGTTTGGATATGGAATTTTTTATTTTTTCTTGAAATTTCTAATATCTTATTATAATTATCTCTATTTACTTGTAATGGGACATAATATTCTTTTCTTGATAGGCCTTTTTTTATTAAGGGGTTTTCTATAAATTTTAATGTGTTTTTTTCTATGATTTGTTTATCTTTGTTGGATAAAACAAATTGCATACTTAAACTACCATCTGCACAGAAAGCTCCAATGATTTTAGCTATATTTTTAGAGAGTATATTTGGAGATTTTATTGGTTTTGATGAAGCCGAATTTACTTTTAAGTATTCGATTGCATTTTTGATAACCTTTTTATAATTATTCTTTTTTTTTGTGAGTTTAATCAATTCTAATATCATTGGTAAAGGATAAAACTGATTTTTTCCTCTTAAAATATTTTTAATTGAAACAAAATTACAAAATAATTTTTGCGATAATTCTTTGCTTATTTGTTCTCGGTTTGTCTTTTTATTTTTAATTATTTCTTTTTCTATTTTTGATATAATGTTTTTTAGGTTTTTACCTTTAATGCAAATCCAAGATCTTGGATGTTTGTCCAGATATTTGTCATTAAGTAATAATAGATTAAAATTAATACTCATAATATCTTTAATTAAATAATCTTTATAAACCTTTCTTACTATCCTTCAATGATAAACCAAAAATTGAGTTTGAAAAAGCAGGGAAAGTTGTTGAAACAAGAGTTAAAGAGGAATAAGAAAAAATAAAGGATAGATTTTTAAAGTTGGTTCAATTAGGATTGAAGTCTAAAAAGGGTTTAAAAAGAGGGGAAGATAAAAGGAGAGATGGGAAAGAAAATATATGGATTTGTGATATTGGTATTGGGAGTTTTATTAATGAATATAGTTGCAATCATTTCATTAGCTCCTGCTATTGAAAGCCCAACTTGCAGAATGATTGGAGCTATTACAGATGTTATTTCACAAGTTGCCTTTACTATTAAAATAAGTGAGGTTTCTACAGTTATAGAAGAGGGAGAATCTAGTTGTGAGTCATTATACCCTGTTGATTCTGAACAATTTATAATAGTTTCTAAAAAAATTAATCCAGCAGATAAATTTGAAGATGGACAGATAATAGAAGGAAATATTCATTTCTCTAGTAATGGGTTTGATAGTGGAATTTATTTAACTGATTATAAGACTAACCCCTCAATTTCAGGATGCAAATCCTTATATTGGTTTGATAATGATAATAAAGCATGTGGACAGAAGGAATTTTGCGGAATGTATATGTATTTTGGTTTGCAGACTTTTGAGTCAAAGGAACAGTGCGAAAAGGCTTTAGGAATTAATCGCCTTAAAGATTGTCCAAAAGAAGCAACAGTTGAAAACGATAAATGCACTAAAACTCTTTCAAACGGCCGTAAAGCAGAAATTAAAATCATGCCTGAGACTGCAAGCCAAAATGCAATTGATAAACTAGGTGAATTAAATTTTACAATTGAATTAAAAGAAGTCGGCAAGGGTGATGATGCCAAGCCTGTTTATGAGCTGACAGGAAACAAACAAGGAAAATTCTTAGGAATTTTCAAAATTATGGCAAGAGTTTCAGCGCAAGTTGATGCTGAAACAGGGGATGTCAAAGTCATTAAGCCATGGTGGGCATTTTTAGCTAGCGGAATTTAACAGTTACTTTTTTATATCTACTATTTTACTAGCTATAAATTTATAAGTTCAGCAATCATACTAAAGGTTATGGAAGACTTAGAGATTGGGAATATTGAATTAACTCCGACTAATGGAATGGGAAGTTTGAAAATTAGCTATGGCGGAGAGGTGATACATCTTAGATGGGATGAAGATTGGGATTGCGAGGCATTCTCTGATACAATTGTTGCAAATTTGCCAGCAGGAGGATATTCCCATGCTTATTATGCAGAAAACAATTACAGTGCTAGAACGGAGATGGTTAATGATAGAAATCGTACAATTCGAACTCTTGAAAAGATTACAGAACATTTAGCAGAGGGAGATTCACCTGAACACCAAAAAGCTAGGCAAGCTATAAGGGAATTAGTAAAATTAATTTAAATCAATTCAACAACCTTTAAAAATAATCCTTTGTTAGAGGATATATGAAAAAGTGGGTGAATGTTTTGCTTTTCTTGATTGTTGTAGCTTTAGTTGTTTATGTGCTGAAAGATGTAAATTTCCTGGAAGTTTATGGTTTGCTGAAAAAAATAAATATTTTTTATTTTTTTCTTGCTTTTTTGTGCTGTTTTATAAACCTTTTATTCTGGAATTTGAGGTGGCAAAATTCAATATCTTCTTTTACTCAGGTAAAATTCTGGTTTTTGCTTAAGGTTTTGCTTGCAGGAGTTTTCATAAATACAGTGACTCCTGGAGGGAATATTGGGGGGGAACCTATCAGAGCTTATTTTTTAGGCAAAAAATACAACAAGCCTAAATCAAAATTTTTTGCAACAACCCTTGTTGAAAAAGTCCTGAACTTATTTGCATTTGGGTTTTTTATTTTTTTCTCCTTGTTTTTTATTTTCATGTATCTTAAAGTGCCTAGTGGATTAAAATGGACTCTTGGAATTGGAACTATTTTTCTTTTCTTGACTTCAGCAGTTTTCAGCTTTTTTTTATTCAGAAAAGAAGGCAAGGGCATGGAATTTTTGAGAAAATTATATGGATTTAAATTCATCCAGAAAAGATTTACAAGTGCTAAATCTTTCAAGGAATATTTCCGGAAAAGGATGGATAACATAAGCATTATCTTCAAGAAAATAATGTTCCAGAAAAGAATCTTTTTTATGGGTGTTTTTTATTCTTTTCTGATGTGGATATTTCATTTTTTAGTTGCATATTTCTTATTTTTGGCTTTTGGAGCAGAAGTTAGGTTTACTTATATTATAATTGCAGTCACAATTGCTTATTTAATAGGAGATATATCTTTATTTCCCGGAGGAATTGGACTTATGGAAAGCAGCATGTTCCTTTTGTATTCTGCTGTTGGAATTCCTCATGCTTTGGCAGCTGTTGTCGCTCTTCTTACAAGGATAATTTATTATTTCTATTATATTCTAATAGGGGGCCTGATGCTATGGCATTTAAAAGCTACGGTGAAGTGAAATAAAATGGAATTAAACTTTAAAAAAGAGATTTTGAGAAAGGGAATTCATCTTTTCTCTCTTTCATTCTTGGCTATTTATATCATTGTTTCTGATATTTTTAACAGGGAGATTGCCTTGTTTGCCCTGACTTTACTTCTTGTTATTTTGATTGAGCTAGAATATTTCAGGATTGAGCTTGGAGATAAAATTGGAAAAAGAATTCCTATCTTGAATATAATCTGGAAAAACTTAAGAAGAGAAAAAGAAAAAGACAAATTTTGGGGAGAGATATTTTTTCTTTTAGGGTGCATTATTGTTTTATCTGTTTTTGATTTGAGAATTGCAATAGCTGCAATGCTTATGACAACTTTTGGGGATATGGCTTCTGCATTGATTGGAAAAAGATTTGGAAAATCCTGGCTTGGATTTCTGCCTAATCGGGCATGGGAAGGAATATTTGCTGAATTTTTTGTTAATATGATTGTTGGAATGATTGTATTTTCATGGGGAAACATTTCTCTTATTTTTTCGTGGCAGATTTGGATTATTGTTTTGGTTATGGCACTAACTGCAACAATTGTTGAAACATTAATTTACAAGCTTGATGACAATTTATTAATACCTGTTTTTGCAGGATTTAATGGGCAGGTTGTGATGATGATTCTGGGGGGGATGGGGTGAATGGACCTGCCGAGAATCGGACTCGGGTCTCTACGCTGCCAGCGTAATGCATTACCACTATACTACAGGCCCTGCATGTTCTAAAACATATAAATTTAAATATTTATAAGTTTTTATTTGTTTATGAAAATAGGAGATATATTATTCTGGCTGCTGATAATTGCACTAATTATTTTAGGCATCTATGCCTTATTTAGATGACGGGAAAATGGAAAGAACAATATCAATAGTTGAACATGTTTTATTTTGGATATTAATCCTTGCTATAATAGCAACTGTTATCTGGCTTGCTTTTGGCTCTCCTGAATTTGAAAAGAGTTTATTGATGATTATGATATTTGTAGCTGGCTCTGAGCTTTTATTATGGAGAACTTTATTTGCTATTGATAAAAAAAGCTCAATTGGCTTTGAGAGAGTAAGGCCTGATTTTAAACAAGTTAATAGCAGACTGGATGTAATGGGAAATGGTATTAGCGGGATTAAAAGTAAACTTATAAATATAAAAAATGATGTAAGTAATATTAAGAATTCAATTTTGAAAATAAATAAAAAACTAAGATAAAATGAGCGAAAAGAATCAAAATAAAGGATTGCTGGATAAAATATCTTTAACTGGCAACGGAGATATTGACCTAATGAATTAAAATGGAAAACAAAGAAGATTGCATATTTTGCGAAATTGCAAAAGGCGAAATAAAAAGTGAAAAACTTTATGAAGATGACAATTTCTTTGCAATTTTAGATATAAAACCAAAAGCAGAAGGACATACCTTGATTATATCTAAAAAACATTTTGCAAACTTGCTTGATGTTCCCGATAGTCTTGGCGGAGAATTAATCGCTAGCTTAAAGGAAGTTATACTGAAAATTTTCAAAGACAAAAAAGCAGAGGGGTTTAATGTAGTTATTAATGGGTTATCTGCCGGAGGGCAGATAATTCCTCATTTTCATGCCCATATTATTCCTAGGAAAAATGGAGATGGTTTGAGGATGCTGGTTTAGGATGAGAGGAAACTATTCTGGGGATCTTCCTTCAAGATGGGATGAAAGAATATGGAGAGAATTATATGGAGAATTTTATGGTAATGGAGAATATTCAGATGAGCAGCTAGCAATAATAAGCCAAAGAATGGGGCTAAGGAAGATGCCTGTTTTAAGGACAATGGGAGAAAAATGGGATTTTCTTTTGAATTTAGAGGAGGAGTATTGGAAGAAGAAATTTGGGAGAAAAATGAGCAGTTAATTTTAAAATAATTTTAATACTAATTGAATTCAAAAACTAATTCCTAAAATCTTTTTGATGAATGCTTCAATCTCATTCAGCTTATCTTTGTTTAATGAAACTTGCAAGCCATAGGGATCTGGTTTTGTTATTAAGAAACCCTGTTTTACTAATTCTTTGGAAACTTTATTGACTTCTCCGCCTAGATGTCCTGGAAATCCTCTTCTTAAGGTATCAAAAGGCGTGTGAACTCCGCCTATAACTTTTTTTCTTCTTAAATGATAGAGTATTGTTGCTTTTATTTTGTCCTCATTTTCAAATTCCATATAGAATAAAAGATTTAGGAATATTTAAATGTTTCTAATTTTGAAATATAAAAACATTAATAGGAACATTTATAAATGCAGAAACTTAGTTATTATCATGGAAAATGAAACAATATTTGTTGAAGTTTTTGGAAGCAATCCAGTTATTAAAGTCTTGGATTTTTTAATAACCTTCCAATTATTTGATTATCCCTTGACAGAAATTGCGAAAAATTCAGGAGTAAGCTATTCAACTCTACAGACTTTTTGGGATAAGTTAGAGAGAAATTGCATAGTTGTCAAGACAAGAAGAGTTGGAAAATCAGACATGTATAAACTAAATGTAAGCAATCCTGCAGTAAAGCAATTGATAAAATTAGACTGGAATTTAATTAAAGGAGCTGACGGGCAATTTTGCGAGGCAATTAAAACTTAAGATAACAAGCAGGATTGCGAGATGAGAGGTTTGTGCTTAGAATTTATTAGAACCAAAAGCTAGCATATCCAACAACAGCAGACTTGTCTCCTGTAACATCTCCTGAATTTTTATATTCTATTAAAATTGGCTTTGTTTTCTTTAGCTTGCAGAGATGCATCATTACAAGAAGAGGGTAGTAGCCGCAGGCATCAACATTGCTGAAATTTTTCAAATCCAGGCTTTCAATTGCTTCTATTGTCTCTTTGTCTCTTTCAACTGCTTGTTCATAAGGAAGAAAGTGAGATAAATCTGTTGAAAAAACATAAAGTGCTTTAATTTTTGCAAGTTTTTTTGCTATTTCTTGAGCTTGTTCATCTGTTATTTTTCCAATCATTAGAGGAAGGATTTCATTGCACCTTATCTTTTGCAGAAAGGGAACCTGGTTTTTTATTGAGTGTTCCTGCTCAATATCTCCTCTAAAAAAATCTGTGTTGAAAAGCTTTATTTTTCCAAGAGGAGTTTCCCAGTAATCTTTGTTTGAAGTCATTGCATCATAAAGATAGACATAATGAGAGGGACCAATAATTATTGCCTTTTTAATAGGAGTTTTCACAACTGAAAAAGCAATTCCAGCAACAGCTCCTGAGTATTCATATCCTGCATGAGGAACAATAATTCCCTTTACCTGCTTTTTTCTTTTTCCTGTTTTCAGGAATTTATGCAAAACTTCATTTAATTCATGCTTGTTTTCAGGATACCACATTGACATGGAATAATAAGGAAGAGGAAGTTTATATTTTTTGCGTATTTTTAATTTTAAGGGATTAACTTTAAATAATCTCTTTTCAATATTTATTCATGGAAAAAGAGGAGATAAAAAAATAGTATAATCTTTATTTGTATTATTGGACAATACCTATTTTTCTTCTTTTTGTTATTTTAAACTATTATTTGAAAAATGTAAAGCTGGAGTCAGTTGACATGAGCTTGATGATATCTATTGTTTCATTCTTATTTGGTTTTATGATAACAATTACTTTTACAATGCTTTTAACTAGGGTAAATAACCTGAAGGCATCATTAAATGCTGAGACAGGGAGGCTTGTTCCGCTGTTTCAGCTTTCAAAGCACCTTGGAAAAAAATTCAATGAAAAAATAACAGAGAGAATTGATGAATATACTAGAAAAACATTAAGAGATTACACTAATTATGAAGTAGGAAGAGAGCCAATGTATGGAATTTATGATGACCTGGCTTTAATGGAGATTGAAAATAAAAAACAGGAAGTTTCTGCAAATTCTTTTTTGTATGTTTTAGGGGAGCTTCAAATTATAAGAGAAAGCTTGGAAAGCTTAACTTCAAGAAGAACAGAGTGGTCGCTTAAATTTTCAAATTATATTTTAGGATTTATATTAATTGCTCTTTTGTTCTTAAACAGAGGGGAGTTATTTACAAATTTGCTATTTGTTGTTCTTTCAACAGTTGTTATTTTCATATTTTTGATTATTGAGGATTATGACAGCCTCAAAATTGGAGATTACACCTATAACATAAGCAATAGTGAGCAGGTTTTTGACCTGATGGGTAAAGATAGATATTATCCTGAAAATGTTTTATCAAGGGCAGAATTTACAGAAGGAAAAACATACAGGATAGGGTTTATGGATAAAAAAACAGGAGAGGAAAAAATAGTTCCAATAGTTTACAACCCGAACTTCAATAGGAAGCTTAATTTTTTAAGGAGAAAAGTGAAGCAAGGCTGAGAAAAAAATATAATTACAAAATAGAAACATTTAAATAGTTTAATTATCTAAATGTATTATGACAACAATTACCCTTAATGTGAATAATGAATTGAATAATGAGTTCAGGCAAGTTGTCAAGTCAAAGTTTGGAGAAGGAAAAGGCATTTTAGGCAAAGCAATTGAAGATGCAATAAAAAAATGGATAAATGAACAAAAGCAAATAGAAATCTCAAATAAGCAAATTCTTCTTCTCAGAGAAGGAGCCTGGTCAAATAAAGGTTACAAGTTCAATAGGGAGGAAATATATGAAAAAAGATGAAATATTTCTTGTTGATACTAATTTAATCATTTATGCCTATGAAATTGAAAATAGCATAAGAAAAAAGAAATCTTTGGAAATTCTGGAAAAATGCTTCAAAAAAGAAATTGTTCTTGCAGTTTCAAATCAAAATTTAGCTGAGTTTGCATTTGTCGCGCTAAAAAAATTAAAACTTGATGCAAAAACAGTCAAGGAAATTGTTAAGGATATTTCTGAATTTAAAGGTTTTAAAAAAATTAACTACAAAAGAAAAACTATCCTTTCAGCAATTGACATAAGCGAAGAGCAAAAAATGTCTTTTTGGGATTCATTAATCTCCGCGGCTATGATAGAAAATGGAATTTTCAATATTTACACTGAAAACTCAAAGGATTTCAAAATTCCTTCATTAAAAGTTGTTAATCCATTTTTTTAACAGAATTTTTTTGCATAAAGCTGTTTAACATGTAATTTTAAATATTCCAGGATTATATAATTCTTATGCAAATAAAAGAAATCCAAGTCAAATCCTGTTTGAATAAAAGCAAGCTTACTGATTATGTAATTAATCCCTATACAGGCTGCAGTCACGCATGTACTTATTGTTATGCAGACTTCATTAGAAGATTTCAGAATATAAAAGAGAAATGGGGAGAGTTTGTTTATGTTAAGATTAACTGCGTAGAGATTTTGAAAAAAGAGCTTGAAAAAGCTAAACCAGGACATATCTGGATGAGCAGTGTCTGTGATTGCTATATGCCAATTGAAGAAAAATATAAGCTCACTAGAATGATTCTTGAAACAATTTTAAAATATGGGGGGAATAAATTTACAATTGAGATATTGACAAAGTCTGCTCTTGTAAAAAGGGATTTTGATTTGCTGAAACAACTGGATGCTGAATTAGGCATGAGCATTAATTCCTTGAATGATGAAACCTCTAGAAAATTAGAGCCAAATGCCTCATCTCCAAGTGAAAGAGTAAAAACTTTAAAAGATGTTAAGGACAAAGGAATTAGGGTTTTTGCATTTATTTCACCTGTAATTCCTGGAATTACAAATCTTGAAGAGGTTTTTAGAGAATTATCTTTTTGCGATTATGCCTGGGTTGAAATATTAAACATAAAATCTTACATAATTGAAAGACTAAAGCCAGTAATAAAAAAAGCATTTCCTGAAAAATATAGAGAATTTGAATCTGGAATAAATAATTATGAAGAATTTTGCGATAAGGTTAGAAAGGAAGCTAGAGAGCTTGAGAAAAGATTTGGATTGAGAGTTGAAGAGGTTGTAGTGCATTAGGGAAAGGAAAAAATGGTTTGATGTTTTGAAAACTTTGCGCAGATAGGTTTTTATATGTAATTTATTTAGATGTTTGATAAAATGGCTATTTCATTTAAGACAAACCCTCATAAAGCTGCTGCAAAAATAAGAATTAACAATACTTTGATTGGAGTATGCTTAACTATGTTTGGCATAATATGGGCTTTTAGCTCAAATAAATTAACTTCAGATATTATTTTGCAGTTTATATTTGCGGTTCCTCTGTTATATGTTTCAAGCCTTTGCTATACTAAACTTGCATACTGGAAAGAGGTCAGGCTTTGGGAGTTTTTTGGATGGTTTACAGGGACTACTGCTCTTGCATTTGTTTTAATACAATTAATATTTGGAGTGGCGATACTTTATTTCTAAATGGCCAGACGATTTAAACGAAATTATTATTCATTAAAAAGCAAGTTTATTAAATCTTGATTTCTTTTTATTTTTATGAAACCAGCACAGTTTTTCAAACCATTAAAAAATAAAATAATTCAGTGCCAGCTCTGCCCGCATTTTTGTGTAATCAAAGAAAGCATGATTGGAAAATGCCATATAAGAAAAAACATAGACGGGAAGCTTTATTCTTTATCCTATGGAAAGCCAATCTCTATTGCATTAGATCCTATTACTAAAAAACCACTTTATCATTTTCTCCCAAATACATTCACCTTCTCAATAGGAATGGCAGGTTGTAATTTTCAGTGCATTTACTGCCAAAACTTCTCATTATCACAATCTGGCCCAGAAGATTTTTCTGGAAAAGAAATTTCCCCTGAAGAATTAATAAATCAAGCCCTTGATTCAGGCTGTCCTTCTATTTCTTACACTTATAGTGAGCCATTAATCTCTTTTGAGTATGTTTTTGAGTGCTCAAAAATAGCAAAAAAGAATAAGCTAAAAAATATTCTTGTGACAAATGGATTTATCAATAAAGAGCCATTTGAAAAAATATCGTCTTTTATTGATGCAATGAACATTGATTTAAAAGGTGATGAGAAATTTTATGAGAAATACTGCGGGGGAAAGTTAAAACCAGTTTTAGATGTTATTAAAATGGCTTATGGCAAGGGAATTCATATTGAATTAACAACCTTAATCATTCCAGGCTTAAATGACTCTGAAAAAACTCTAAAAGAAATTGCAAATTTTATAGCAAGCATAGATAAAAATATCCCCTGGCATATTTCAAGGTTTTTTCCAATGTATAAGATGCTTGACAAAAAAGCAACTCCGATTGAAAGTTTAGAGCTTGCTGAGAGAATTGGAAAGGATGCAGGGCTTAAGTATGTACATTTGGGGAATGTGTGAAGATGAAATCTTAATTTTTCTTTAATATTATATTTATTTCTTCTTTTAGTTTTTTAATATCTGGAAAATCTGGATAGTGAATAACTTTAAATCCTGCTGCTTTTGCATTTTCAATATTCGGGAGATAATCATCTATGAAAATGCACTCGCTTGGATGAAATTCTATATTTTTTGTTAAGTCGTGAAAAGCTTCTGGCTCTGCTTTTCTTTTCTTGAAAATAAAAGAGGCAAAGACTTTTTTAAAATTGTTAAAAAATTCCTGCTCTTTGTTAACTTCAAAATGTTCTTTTATTGTGTCTGTAAAACCATATAGTATAAAATTTTTTTTAAGTTCTTTAATCAGAGTTATTAGTTTATGATTTAAATGCTTATTTTTTTTATAGCTTTCTTTATAGAATTCTATTATTTCTTCATGATCTAAATCTGGATTTATTGCAATGAAAAAATCTTTCAAGGAAGTTTTCCCTGTTTCAGAATTTCTATAAATTTGAATATGTTTTGAATTATTATTTAAAAGAATTGAAAAACCGAATTTCTCTAAGAAATCCTTGTTAATTCCTTCCCATTGTGTTTTAAACAAAACACTGCCAAAATCAAAGATTATTGCTTTTATCATTTTTGAATTTAGATAGTTAAGTTTTTATAGTTTTTTATTTTTAAATTGGGGAGGTAAAAAGAGCCTGAAGGTAATGGTTAGGAATTATGATGAAAAAATATGTTTTTAGAAAATATAATGAGAGATTTATTGATTTATATAGACTGGAAAAAAACAAAATAAAAAAAATCCTAAGAAATAATTTTTTTATTGAGCATGTAGGAAGCACCGCAATTAAAAACATGAAAGGAAAGGGAATTGTTGACATTATCATTTCTGTTCCAAAAAAAGCTTTGAGAGCTGCTAAAGAAAAGTTAATCAAGGCGGGGTATATCCATAAGATTTCTGGGGGAGATAATGAAAGAATATTTTTTGAAAAAGACTATTTTTACAAGAAAAAAATAAGAAGAGTTCATGTGCATCTTACTTTTAATAACAGCTCTACTTGGAAAAAAGCTCTTCTTTTCAGGGATTATTTAAGAGCTAATTTTATTGATGCTAAAAAATATGAAAACTTAAAGAAAAAAGCTGTGAAATTATGCAAGGGAGAAGGAAAAAAATACAGAAAACTAAAAAATTCTTTTATAAGAAGAATAATCAGCAAAGCTGAAAAATTTTACTTAAAAAAACAAAGGCCATACTTGCTTAGAATATAACTTTGTTTTTAAATCCCAAATCAGAACAACAATCTTTAAATCTGCTTTTAATTTATAGGCTATAGAATGAAGCTCTGCTTTAAAAAAATTAAACAAATACTAAGGCCATTTTTATTGTCAGCTCTTTTGTTTCATGGGGGAACTCAAACTTATTATTGGCTAAATCATTTTTATCACTGGCATATGCCTTCTTCTAAAAGAATTGAATTTGAGAGGCGCTATGGGTTTCCTATTTTAGGCTGGAGCGAAGACATTGAAGAAAATGAAGCAAACCTATCCTTAATTGCAGAAGTTCTTGAAAAAGAAAGAAAAACAAGAAGTTTTGATCTTACTTCTATAAGAATTAAAAGCAATAATTATCTGAAAAAACCCCTTTGGGACCAGTTTGCAGAATTATTTTTATCAGCATACCCAGTATATAATTTAAAGGGCAGGGCGGTTGTAGAAAGTTTTAATTTAGCAAGCATTCTTCATCATGAAATAAAGCATGTGAAAATTAATGATATTACGGAATCTCATCCAGAATTTCTAAAAAAATGGAAAGAACTTGCAAGAGGAGATAATGGAGAATGCTTATACTTATCTTACACAGAACAAGTATATGTTTCAGTAAAGGGGCTTGAAAGTTTGGCAGATGGTAAGAAGCAAGACTTTTCTAAAAATAGAAGGCTTGGCTTTGTTTCAAACTATGCAAGAAAAAATGTCTATGAGGACATAGCTGAATTATGCACACTTGCTGAAATTAATCCCTGGGAATTTCATGGCTGGCTTTTTGGAGCAAAAGGAGAAGAAAATGAAAGGATTAAAGGAAAAGTTCAATTAGCGCAAAAATACAGGCTGATTCGCAAAGACTTTACAGAATTAGTCAGACAGGAACTTGTAAATTCTGAAAGATTTGCAGAGAATTCTAATAATTAGAATAAAATTTATCCATAATTCTCTATTTGTACAATTCTGAAAACAAATACTAATCAACAGAATTATCCATAATGAAAAAGGTATTTAAAGCTTAAACATTTTAAAGAGAAATGAAAGAGCTCTTGAAGCTTGCTAGGCAGGCTATTGAATCGCATTTGAAGGGCGGAGAATTAAAAGTTGATGAGAAGGTTAAGAAGAAATATTCTAGTGAGGGGGCTTGCTTTGTAACACTTACTGAAGATGGTGAGCTTCGCGGCTGTATTGGAAGCTTGGAAGCTCGCCAGGAGCTTTGGAAAGATGTGATTGAAAATGCAATTCATGCTGGATTTGATGATTTTAGGTTTAATCCTCTGTCTTTAAATGAAATTCCTAAAATTAAGATTGAGATTTCTGTGCTGACAAAACCTGAAAAACTGAATTATAAAAATGAAGAGGATTTATTGAAAAAGATTGACGACAAGATGGGGATTATCTTGCAGAAAGGGCGGAATTCTGCTACTTTTCTTCCGCAGGTTTGGGAAGAGATTCCTGATAAGGTTGAATTTCTTGAGCATCTTTCAATGAAAGCTGGCTTATCAGAAGATGCTTGGAAAGATGCTGAATTTAAATATTATAGAGTTAAGAAAATAAAAGAATAATCCTATCAAGATTAAATGTTGGAGAGTAGAACCTTTTGGTTAATAGTTTTGGAGGGGAATAGAATTTAACATCTTAAAGTTGTATAAAATTAGTCCTTTCTATTTTTATTCTCCGTATCTAACGGTATTAATATCATGAATCTTATAAATTAAAACAAAGTCTGAATGCTGAATATTTTGAGGGAATTGATTTTTTATCTTTGCTATTAACTCATATAACTCAAAATGTGACTTAAGGAGAGATTCGAATTCAAGATCATATCTTCCAGTACCTTTTATTATATGTATTGTTGAAGGAAAACTTTCTATAAAGTTTATGATTTGTTTTTCTTTATCCTTATCAATACTAGATAAATTAAGGAATGTATGGAAATGGTGAAAACCTAGCATTTTGTGTTCTACTCTTATTCTAAATCCTTGAAGGATATTATTTTTTTCGAGTTGCTTAATTCTTGTCCTAACTGTTTGGGGTGTAATATTAAGTGTGTCTGAAATATCAAGTAGAGGTAATCTTGAGTTTTGTTTTATTAAATTGATTATTTTAAAATCTAATCTGTCGGGTTTAAAATTTTTATCAATGTTCTTTTCTTCTTTTATAAATTTTTTATCTCCAAAAATATATTTAAAAGAATAGTAGTGCATCTCTGTCGCTATGCTAAGTTCTTTATCTAAAATATATTTGCTAAATTTATAAACTATTTCAGAATAAATATTATTAAGTTCTTTTATATTTTTAGCCAGTATTGTTATACCAAAATCATAACATCCATTTAAACTCGCTACCCAATGCATGCTTTGTTTCTTTTTTAAAAACTCAAGAAGCTTATTTTCAATCTCTTCATTAAAATTTTGAAATTTTAAAAAAAGTCTTGCGTAGATATAATCAAGTTTTTCTTTATTTATTATTGTGCAAAATAGATTTAAAAATCCCGAATCAACTAATCGCTTTATTCTGTATGCAACAACTGTTTTAGGTAATTTAACAATCTTACCTATTTCAGAAAAACTTGCTCTTGAATTTTTTTGCAACTCAATTAGTATTTTTCTGTCTTTTTCATCAATTTTAAATCCTTCTGTATTTACCATAGTTATATTGTTCATAGAAATAATATCTTTATAAATATTTCCTTTTTGTTCAATAATTCAATAAGAAGTTTGTTATATATAAGAAATATTAGATAAATATGAGGTTAAATAAATTTAACAGGAGGTTAAAATGGCAAATGACTTAGTTAGTGTTGTTCAAAATATTCCAACAAGAGAAAGAACTGTAAGAGAAGGTTCTGTAAGTCTTTCTTCTAAAACAGAAAACCCCTATGTAAGCGAACCTGTAGATTATTCGAGCAAAATAGATGAAATGAATGAGAGAGATTCGTATAATTCATGTTGGGATTCAAGTGATTAAATAAAAAAATGCAAATTGAATCTTTATTAAAGCAGGATCCAGAAGAAGCTTTTTTGTTTCTAGAAAGAAAAGTTAATTCTAAATTTCCATTGTCTCCGGAACATGCAAAAGTTTCTGAATACTTTAGAGCTGATTTAGGTGCTCCTTCTTTTGGCCTGCCTTTTGTTTTTTTAGAGCAAAATAAAACTGAATTATACGAAGCATCGCCTTCTTTAAACATAAAAAAACAAATTGTAAGTGGAGAAAAGATCAAATTATATGTTCATCCTGAAATGATTAATAGTTATTTGACTAGAGGAATGTATAAACTAACTGAATTTGAAGGGAATATTAAAGTCAGCCCAACTTCTTCTACAAGAACTGTATTTACAAGGAATAAGGATGAAAATTTCATGATGAAAATTGACCTTGAAAAAAGATTAGGTAACCGTGTTAGGAAGATGAAAAGAAGACAGGTGGAACACAGCAACAGAATAACAAAAGAACTTATAGAATCAGACTTACCAGAATATTTTGCATATATGCCTGAATCTATGGGTATTTTATATGTTCAAGGAGAGAATGAGATCGGAATGATTGTTAGAGAGTTTGAAAGAAGGCCATTTGTTTCTGAAAAAAGATATCTCTTGCCAGTTTTTTCACTTTTTTCACTTGATAAGGAAGATAAAGAAAGAGCTCCTCTTCTTGCCCAGATAGTTGAAAGAACAACAGAGGAAGGAAATGAATATGATTTTTTTCATGAGAGAATATTAAAACCCTTTATCTCAAGCTGGGCATATTTTGTTGTTAAAAGAGGATTATCACCAGACATTCATTCTCAGAACTGTCTTTTAGAAATTGATTATGGGGGTATGCCTAAAAGAATAGTTTATAGAGATTTTCAAGAGTTTTTTATTAATCCTGAGATAAGAAAGGCAAAAGGATTATCTTTGGATTTTAAAAATAACATGATTGCTAGAAATGATTCTAATCTAAAAAATGTTAATGGAAAATTTATCACTGATGTAGAAGAGAGCAAAAGAATAGGATATAGTGTAGTCTATGATTATACAATCGGAACAATTTTGGATTATTTTTCCATTGTTTTAAGTAAGTTTTCTTCATGTCAAGAATCTAAAATAATAGATGGTGCAAAATCTGTGTTCAGAGAATGTTTTAATGGAATGCAAGATGAACTTTTTCCAAAGAAAGCATATCATTTAAAACATCAACAGCAAGATATCTCAAAAATGTATGAAATTGAGGAGGCTGAACCAAAATACAGATAAGATTAATATGGTCAAAAAATTAACTTTTGATTATAGTGGAATGCATAATTATTATGAGGTTTCCCCTCAAAGAAACCCAAAAGGTCCTGAAACAGGAATTGTTCATGTTATGAGAGGAGGAGCATTTTCAACCTTGCTTGGAAATTGCAGATGCTCATTTAGAATAGGATATGACTCAAGCACTAAATGGGATAGAGTGGGATTTAGATGTGTAAGGGATGCGAAAAATGAAAAATAGGAATTTATCATATAATTTGAGTTATCAAGGAAAAGAAAACGACTTTTTTATGCAAATAGGATTTGAAGAAATAGAGAAAGTCTTATTATCAATTTCTTATAGAAGGTTTAATAATAGAGAAAGTGGTGTTGTGAGAATTTCTGATTGTCCTGAGGGATATAGGAAAATTAGAAATACTGAATTAAGAGGAGCATTTTCAGAAAACAAAGAAGATGCAAGACTTTACCACAGGGATATAAATTGGCATATAAATCATCTAAAAATAGATAACAAAAAAGATTTCTTTTTAGTTAGCAATGGAAATCTTGGAAATAATTTTTGGAATCTTTCTTGGGAATCTGATAAAAATTCACAATTATATTGTTTAGAGGGAGAAGATTTTACAAAAAGAGTTTATTCTTGTTTTATTGTTCCCAAAAAAGGAAGTCTTAAAATTCAAAATGTTCGATTTAATGAATTAGAAGATATTTTGGATGAAAATGAAAATAATATCTGTGATGAAGTTGAATGGTGCAGTTATGGACAAAGAATTGTCAGAGAGAATAGGATTGTTCTGATTGAAGAAATTATAGAAGAGTTTTGTGATGTTAGGCATATATTTGACTTAGACGACAGAAAAGAGAAAGACAAGAGAATTTTAGGGCAATTTTATGTAGATTATCCACAAAAATACAAGAAAAAGATGTTAAAAGAGCTTAAAGCTGGCAGAAAAAGAGGAGAGCATTATCATAATGTTCTTGGGATAATGGATGAAAACCTAATAATTTGTCATTCAAAGGGTATTGTTGAAGATATAGCTAAAAAGCTGGTTGATAAAGGAATCAAGGAAGCAATTATTTTAGATAATGGTGGAAGTGTCGGTTTATATGCTTCATGGTTAAATGATAATACTGGGGGATGGCTAAATACTTGTTCCTATTTCAGGCCCGAAAGAATTTCTTATATGGGATTTGTATTAAAATAAAAATTATTTTTAGAGAAGTTGTACCTTTAAATTCCTGCCTTCGTGGGGGCATTTATCCTTTAAAAAATGGGCTCGGAGGGAGTTGAACCCTCATCAATCGCTCTGGAGGCGACTATTCTAAAACCGTTGAACTACGAACCCTCATTATGTATCTTATTTTTGCCAATTAAAAACTTATCTATTTTAGAAAATCGTGTTCATGCTAGAAATGAAGATTTTGATTAAAATTGATTAATAAAATCATCAAAGATTCTTCATTTCATTAATCTCTTCCTCAGAAACCGAGCATCCATGGTATTTAACTCCCCAAAGCATTGCCTCATAAGCTTGCGGGTCTCTTAGTTCAATCAATTTCTTTTTATGCGCTATATAGATAAGCTCTGTTGAGCGAATTATCCTGAAATCTTTGAAAAAATAATAATTTTTTTTATTTGCCCTGACAGAAGTGTGCAATTTTTTTTCAAATAATTTTCTTAGATTTTCAGGGTTTTCGCAGAGCATTCTTGTTGTTCTTTCATCAACTATAATTACGCAGGGTTTTTTCAGGATAACTGCAAGAGCAAGTGCTGCGCATTCTCCTTTGTCAAGAATATGTATGCTTTTTCCATTTGCCTGAAATGTAGAGTTTGCAATTCCCATTATCTCTTCTCTTTTTCTTCTTAATTCATCAACCTGTTCATCATTGATATCAGCATGCTTTATTACATTATCCTCAAAAAGCTCTTTCAGCTCCAAAGCACCAAGCTCAAATCTTTTTATAGTAGAAGGATAATCAATAACTTCTTTTTTAACTTCTTTTGTTATTAAAAATTCTCCGTTGAAGTTTTTTCTTAGTTTCCTAAGCAAAGGCAGCAAGCCATTCATTGAAAAATTAATCAGAGGGCCTGAGTCAAAGATTAGGTATTTCATTTTTTAGTCTCAAAATCAAAATTCAAATTAAAAAGTTTAGCATTAGCTTCTGTGTTTTTTGAAAATTCAACCCCCACTTCAATTGACCTAATAAAATAAGAATCAATATTACTAATCTTATTTTTGCACTGAGTAAATAATTCAGCTAAATCAAATCTAGTTTTTCCATTCTTTTTTTTGGCAATAAAAGATATTCGATTAGCTCCGTTATGTCCTTTCTCTTTGTATTTAATAATAAAATCTTTTGTCTCTCCAATTTGTTTATCAGGAAGATTAAAATTATAATCAATCCAAACCATCACCTCAGCAGCTTCATTAGATAATCTTCCTTTGCTCTCTTTTGTTAGCCAAATATCAAAGGCAAAATTAGCATTCCCACTAACTTTAAAATCCCATTTCGCAAACACATTCATTTTCTTATAATTATTAACTTGCCCCAAAAAATAACCATTGAATGGCCCCCATGGACTCTCTCCAACTTTAATAGAAGGATATCCTGCGATAAATATCCCAGAAAGTTCAATATCCTTACAATGAGAATAAAAATCTAAAAAACCCTCTTTTTCGCAGACAGAACAAAATACTTTATCTCTTACTCTGTCTTCCTCTTTTTTAACACCCCAATTATTAGCAATTGAATTTAAAACAGGAACATAATTTTTTTTATCTAATTTCATTTTTACAAATTTAGAATATCCATAAGCAGTTTCAAATCTTGAACCCTCAACCTTAAGAGGATTTAAACCAATATATTTCATCTTCTTCATTTCCCTTTTAAATATTTTTTAGACTTCCACCACCATCGCTTCCACGCATCATCTAAATTCATTCCCTCTCTTCTTGAAATCTGAATTGCCAAGCAAATTATATCCAGGATTTTGTTTCTCTTAATAATTTTAGTTTTAGCTTTTTTATAATTCTCAGTCTCTTCTTTAAGCCATTTAGTTAATTGACTAACAGAAGTTTTATCAAAACCTGCTTGTTTTTCAAAATTGTGAATATCTCTGGATATTTTATTAAAATTAGTTTTTGTTTTAACAATACTATTTGTTAATTTTTTCATCCCCAAACCTCCTCAGCAATTTTAATCCTCTCCCTAATTGGCATTGTCACAGCTAAATTGACATCAGAAATCCCTGTTCTTCCAGCATATTCAGCTAGCTCCCAGACAGAAATTCCAAGAATCCTTGCAGTCTTTTCCATTGAAATTCCATGTTCATAAATTCTGGAAGCTTTGTTTATTTCAGCTTTTCTAAAAACCTCTGCAATAAAATTCCTTAAACTTCCAGAAAGGCTTTGTATTAGCTCTCTTATAGCTCTTATTTCATTTCTAAAATTATTTATATTATCTTTTTCAAGTGCGATAATTGCATTGTCAATTCCTTTAAGATAATTTTTATAAAATTTCTTCCAGTCTTTGTAATTTTTGTAATTTTCCCTCTCAATCAGCTTGCTCAATGCATAGATTATAACTGCTACTGAAATTACATCAGGGTCTTGAATTATTGATGCATTATGTATAACTTTATTGCTAAGATTTTTAATTTCAACATAGTCTTCTCTTTTTAATGCAGTATCAACTCCTTTCAAAACCCTAAGCACATGCTCTTTTTCTTCAAGAGTTTCCATAAACAAAATAAATAGGATAATTATATAAATGTTTGTGATTTAATATTTTCATGAAAATCCTGCTGGACACAAATTTCCTTATGTATTGCGCAAAAGAAAAATTAGATTATAAAGAAGAAATTGATAATCTGATGAATGAAAAATATGAACTGCTTGTGCCAGAGCAGGTTTTAAAAGAATTAAATTATTTGAAAACAAAAGCTAAAAAAGGAAAAGATAAATCAGCAGCAAGCTTGGCTCTTCAATTGCTTAAGGCTTATAAAACAAAATCTATAAAACTTCTGGGAAAAAATACAGACCAGGCTCTTTTAAATTATGTTAGAAAAAATCCAAAATCAATAATAGCAACATTAGACAGGAATATGCGATATATTTTAGGAAGAGTAATTCTTATAAGCAGGGGAAGAAAGCTAATGATAACTTAATAATTTCAGGATGGCACTGGGGAGAATTGAACTCCCGCTCACTGCCTTATGAGAGCAGGGTTTTACCACTAAACTACAGTGCCTTAAAATAGCAAGAAGATAATGGTTTAAAAAGTTAATGAAATATCCTTAAAAATTATATCTTAATAATTCTAACTGATAATTTTATTGCTCCAAAGCAGGAGGCCCACCTTCAGCTCCAATTACTGACTCAACTGCTTTTTCAATAGAATAACTTAAACTACAATCACTTGTAAATTTAATAATAAATACCTCTCCTATTTCAACAGAATTAAACAAGCTAATTAATTCTTCTTTTGATGTTTTGCTAGGAGAATATTTCCAATTTTTGTTCGTATTATCAAATTGATTAAATTTTTCAATTTCGCATTTTTCAAAAAGTGCTGCAGCATCACTCATCCATGGAAGCTTTCCAACAAACTGCCATCCTTTTATAATATCTAGGAATGGGTTCATACCTCCTTCTTCATATACAATTGATGCATCGCAATCTTTTTTTGTAAAATAAAACCATCCCCCAAATGGATATAAATACTGCCCTCCTTCTTTCCCATATTTTTTCTGCTCATCCTGAAGTTTATTCTGCAAATCACCTCCGACCATGAAATATTTATTTGATAAAGGTGAATAAGCATATGCAATAGTTTCTAAAGGGTCCCCTTTCTCACTTGGCAAATTACAATTATTATCTATATTCTCTCCTGTTAAAATTGGGAATATATTCCAACCTTTTGTAAATTTGAATGTTGCTTTTTTTGTAGCTGGATCATAAATAGCTTTAGCACTAATTGGTTTATTAGGGAGATTATTAACAATTAAAAAAACTGCAATTATAATTAAAACTAATAATAAAATAAAAATTGAAACTTTTTTTGTTTTTTGTTTTTTAGCTAATTTTTTCATTTTATTCTGGTATTGGGGGTGGTGAAATCTCTCCCCCTGCTGATGGTAAATTTTCTATAGAAGCTCCTCCTCTGGTTAATATGAGAAATACTGCTATAACTAAAATAAGTATAATCAAAATTATTATTATCCACACCCACTTTTTCATAAATATATTAAGAGTATAAGGTTTTTAAAGCTTTTTGATCTTTACAAATAGCAATTATTAAAAAGGTAGTTATCCTAATAAAAGAAGAAAAGAGGGAAAATGGCTCAAGAAATAAATTTATTCAGCCCTGAGATGTGGGCAAATTTGCCTCCTGAAATAACCTCAAGGATAGAAAGCATTTTGTCAGTGGTAAAAACACTTGGAATTATATTTATAATTTATTTGTTGTTTCTTATAATTCAAAGTATTTTTGCAATCTGGAGGAACAGAAAAATTAAAAAAATCTATGAGAGAGTTGAAGAAATTGATGGAAAATTAGACAAACTTCTTGGAAAAGATAAGCATAAACCTAAAAAACCTGAAGATAAAAATAAGTTTAACCTTTAACAAGAGTAATCTCTATAGCAGAAACATAGATTCTTCTCCCTTCTTTGTTTTCAAACTGCTCACTAGAAATTTTTATATTTTTAATCTGTATATTTTCATCTTTTAGAAAAGTTCTTCTCGCAACTTCAACAACATCAACTGCTTTTGAAATGAATTTTCCTCTTGCAGAAACAATTACCTCATTCTGGCCTTTATTCTGGAATTGCATTACAACTCCAGTAACATAATTCATAAAAGGCTTTATCCCAACAAAAATTATATTGTCTTTTCCTTTCCCAATATCTTTATTCTCTTTCTCCTTTATCTCTGTTTCTTCTGTCATCAATAGGTTTTAAACTTATTTATTTTTTGAGTTCCCTGTTTTTTTTATTCTTGCTATATATCCTGCAATTTGGTTTCTTATTTTCTTGCTTGGAATTGCTCCTCTAAGTAAATTTTTATTATCTTCAAATTTATCTGTAAACTTATTCTCTTCCTTTAATAACGCTAAGCTTGTTCTTTTAACAAGCTTTGATTTTATTCTTCCCATATAATTAACTCCTATTCTGGGTTTTTAAATATTCTTATTTTGTCTTAATGATTTTTAGTAACCTTTATAAATACTTTTTTTCATATATTTTTAATATGTTCTATATAGTTGAAGTTGAGGACTATGTAAGAGTAGAGCCAAAGTTATTTGGCTTAAAAACTAGCGATGCTGTTGCAAAACAGCTTCAGGAGATATATGCAGACTATCATGACAAGGAAATAGGGGAGGTTATAGGGGTGATTTCTGTCTTAGAAGTCGGAGATGGAATAATAATTCCCGGGGATGGGGCTGCTTATTACAACTCTAAATTTAAGTTGATTGCTTGGAGACCAGAACTGCAAGAGCTATGCTTTGGCATAATTGAAGAAATAACTAATTTTGGAGCTTTTATAAATCTTGGAGTAATGAAAGGGATGATTCATATAAGCCAAACAATGGAAGATTATGTATCTTTTTCAACAACAAATACTCTTCTTGGAAAGGATTCAAAAAAGGTTCTAAAAAAAGGAGATTTATGCCTTGCAAGAATAGTAGCTGTCTCTTATAAGGGAGATATTCCAAAAATCGGCTTAACAATGAGGCAGCCAGGATTAGGAAAGCTAGAATGGATTAAAGAAGAAAAGAAAAAATCAGCAGCAGCGTTGAAGAAATCAGCAGTTGCTGTTAAAAAATCTAAGAAGGAGAAAGAAGAAAAATGAAAGAAAAAGCCTGCAAAAACTGTAAATTAATATATGAAGGGAATGAATGCCCCAACTGCGGTAAAAAAGATACAACAGATATGTCCAAAGGAAAGGTTGAGATAATTAATCCTGAAAAATCAGAGCTAGCACAAAAATTAAAAATAAGCAAAAAAGGAATTTATGCAATTAAAATATGAAATAATTAATAAAATGGAGATTAAAAGCAATATTAGAAACGAGTTATTGAAAAGGAATGGGTTAGAAATAGAGCTTGAAGCTGAGAAAAATCCTAGTTTTAATGAGATAAAAAAGAAAATTACAGAAGAATTTAAAAACCCTGAAGAAACAATAGAAGTTTGCGGCATAAAAGGAGGTTTTGGAAAAAAGAAATTCAAAATATCTGCTTTTATTTATGACTCAAGAGAAGAGCTTGAGAAAAACAAGAGAAAGCCAAAGCAAGAAAAGAAAAAAGAGGAAAAGCCAGCTGAAGAAGCAAAGCCAGCTGAAGGGAAGAAGTGAAGAAAAGAAACAAGCCCTAAAGCTAAACTCTGATATTGTCTTTAACCCAATTAGCGATTTTCTCCAGGAACCGAAAGATTTATATACCCAATAAGTATTATACCTAATAGGTATAATATAATAAGACGGAGGATGAAATGAAATTTTACAATCGCGAGGCAGAATTTAAATCCTTAAACAATCTTAAGGGAAATTTTAGAATAGCTGTAATTGGAAGAAGAAGAATAGGAAAAACAACTCTAGTTGAAAACTTTTACAGGGAAAATTGCATTAATTTTTTTGTCTCAGCTGAAAAAGCTGAAAAAGAAATTATAGCTAGCTGGGCACAAGAATATCCTGAACTGCACCTTCCAGTTGTTGACAATTTCTTAAGTTTTTTTGATTTTGTATTTTTTCATTTAAAAAATAAGATAATATTCATTGATGAAACCCAAAATTTTCTCAAGGTCAACAAGTCATTTTTTTTTGACTTGCAAAGGTTAATAGACAAATACAAGCCAAAGCTTGTTGTTTCAGGCTCTATTATAAGCTTAATGAAAAATTTAATTGAAGAATATAAAAGCCCGCTTTATGGAAGATTTGATTTGATTATAAAATTGAATGAGCTGGATTTTAAGTGCGTTTACCAGATATGCAAAGACTTGAAGATGAATATAATCCATGCAATAAAGCTATACTCGGTTTTTGGTGGGATACCAAAATATTATGAATTAGTGGAAAAATCTAAAGAGTTTAATTTTGAAGAATTTTTGCTTAGCTCTTTTATTATTTACCCAAGGCCACTTTATGAAGAGGTTAAAACAATGCTTAAAGAAGAATTCGGAAGCGAGCATAAGACTTTTTTTACCATATTAAGCGCAATTTCCCAAGGGAAAAACAAGTCATCTGAAATAGCAGGCTACTTGGGAAAAAAAGAAACAGAAATAACAAAGTACCTCTCGTTGTTAAGGGAGGATTTTGAAATAATTGAAAGAAAAACCCCCCTAATTTCAGGAAAAAAAGGAATTTATTCAATAGCTAATAACATGGTACATTTTTGGTTTAGGAATGTCTGGAAATACAATGAGCTATTAGAAACCCTGCAAGAGGAGAAATTAAAAGAAGTGTTTATCAGGGATTTGAATGAAATTGTATCTAAATCATTTGAGAAAATAATTTTGGAACTGGTTCGCTTAAAAATTTTATTTAAGCAATTTAAATTTTCAAAAATAGGCAGTAATTGGGGAAATTTCAGGGGTGAAAAAGGCAAGGATTCTTATGAGATTGATTTAGTTGCAGATTCAGAAAAAGATAATTTAATGCTTTTTGGGGAATGCAAGTGGCAAGATGGGATAAACCCGGCAGAAATCGCAAAAGAGCTTAATAGAAAAATTGATTACATAGAACAAAAAGACAGAAGAAGCAAGGAAATCCTTGCTATTTTTGCAAGGTCTTTTTCAAAAAGAATAGAAGAATTTGAAGGGAAAAAAGTTTATTGTTTTGATTTAAAAGATATTGAGAAAGAACTCTTAAGATAAGTTTTTATTTTTTTATCAAAATCTTTATAAACACTCTCTTATTTATATTGTTATGAGAATTAAAAAAGAAGTGAAAGAAATAAAAAAAGAAATAAGGCAGATAGGGAGAAAACTTGAGAGAAACGCGGAAAATTTTGAAAAAAATGTTAAAAAGGATATTAAAGAAGTTGAAAAATGGGTTATTGAAAGAAAAAAATTTTTTATAAAACTTGGTTTTGTTGTCATATTTGTTCTTATTCTTTTGCTGATTTCGCGCTTTTTTCTAAGGGTAAAGGGTGTTGGATGGTAACAGTAACATATAAAAACCCATAACTTTAATTTAATTTATGGCAAAAGCATCTGAAGAAAAAAAATCCCATAAAGAAGGGAAAAAACCCCATAAAAATAAACCAACTTCAAAAAAATATAAAAAATACAAAATAGAGGGGGATAAAATAATAAGAGAAAGAACCTGCCCAAGATGCGGAGCAGGGATTTTTTTGATGAAAGCAGTTGACAGGCTATATTGCGGAAGATGCAGGTATACTGAGTTTATGACTAATGCAAAATAAAAACGGATAATAACATTAGGCGAAAACGAGCGGGAATTCATGATAAAGAGCTAAAAATTAATTAATAACTTTGTCGCGAATGAGCCGAGTTCTTGGCAAAAACAAATTAGAGGCAAAAAAGCATCTTATTTGTGTAAAAGATTATATCCTAAAGGATATACTTTCTTAATTCACTTTTTTAGACTAATTAATGGTTCCGCAGGAAGACAATATTGTAATTTTCCCTTTCCATCTAAAGAGTATACTTTTCCATCTCTTGTATCTAAAGAAAGAGACTTCCCGAGATATGTCCATTCTGAAATTTTTAATGCAAGATCTTCGTGAATTTTACTTGGATTAAATTTTTGGGCATTTTCTCTCAATTTTCTTGCTAGTGC
>Ga0209541_10003027_pt1 | contig 31221 bp, 30 predicted proteins | sample RifCSPlowO2_01_FD_184027 | JGI IMG/M metagenome (GOLD analysis project Ga0209541, IMG submission 184027) | Groundwater microbial communities from Rifle, Colorado - Rifle CSP2_plank lowO2_0.1 (SPAdes) (version 2) | ecosystem: Environmental > Aquatic > Deep subsurface > Groundwater | place... | reverse complement strand
TGTTTGCCCGCCGTAATAGCGCTTGTGGGGATATCCTTCCGAATATTTATTCGTAAGTTCCGATCCGAGCGCCGTGAGCACGTCGTTTGAAACATAATTTTCTGAAGCGATGAGGTTGATCGTTTCTCCCTGGCGGCGAACCTCGTCTTTAATGAGTTTTTGGATCAGTTTGTCTTTCATTTATACAAGCATATCACCACTTTCCGAATGTTTCTAGAAAGATGTTCAGTGGTTATGCACGTGCTTTGTTGTGCCCGTCTTGTTCGCACGGTACAATGTTCCCATTATGATTTTGTCCGACAAGGATATTAAAAAAGCTTTAAAAGAGGGGCGTATTTCGATTGATCCGTTGTTTCCGAATTCCATTCAGCCCGCGTCGGTTGATGTCCATCTCGGTCCCGATTTTTTAATTTTCCGCACAGATTCGCATGTGTGCATTGATCCGCAGGAACCGATTGACGACATGATGGAAGAAGTACGGATCAATGAAGGCCGGCAGTTTATAATTCATCCGGGCCAGTTCGCGCTCGGAATGACCTACGAAATAATTGGCGTCGCGGATGATATGGTAGGGCGACTCGAGGGAAAGTCTTCCCTTGGCCGGATCGGGCTTATCATTCACGCGACGGCCGGGTATCTGGATCCGGGCAATCGTCTCAAGATGACGCTTGAGCTCCACAACGTTTCAAATTTACCCATTAAGCTCTATTATAAAATGCCGATTGCGCAGATGTCCTTTACCCCGCTCTCGTCTAAGGCAGAGCATCCGTACAACAAGGAAGGATTGAACAGCAAGTACTATGGCGCGATGAAACCGCAGGCGAGCCATTATTGGAAAAATTTCAAAAAGAATAATGAGTGGATTACGTTTAAGTAAGTGTCATGTATCAAGTATCAAGTATTAGGTGTCATGTATGAGATTATAAAACCTTTAATTTTTCTTAACATGCGACACCCGATACAGTTTTATTGTTATGAAGATTAAAATCACGCGCGTTGAGCGAGATTTGCCGCTCCCCGATTATCACACCGAAGGCGCTGTTGCGTTTGATTTTTATTCGCGCGTGGACACAACGCTCGCGCCGCGGGAGAAAAAAATTTTGCCGTCGAATTTTATTATCGAAGTGCCCGTGGGGCATGTTTTGATAGTCGCCGCGCGTTCCGGCACGCCAAAAAAAGGGATTATGCTTGCGAATAATATCGGTTTGATTGATCAGGATTATCATGGGCCCGCGGACGAGATCGGAATTTGGGTATGGAATTTCACTGACGCGCCGATTGAAATAAAACGCGGCGATCGCATCGCGCAGGGGCTTATCGTGCCGATCGTCCGCGCCGAGTTTGAAGAAGTAGCGCAGATAAAAGAGTCCTCACGTGGAGGATTCGGGAGTACGGGGTAGGGGTTAGGGTTTAGCCACTAGGGTTTAGGAATTGGGCATATAAAATAAATAAAAATAAAAAGAGCCATCGCCAGGGGCGTAGGTTGTTATTTTCAGGGCAAGGCGGTAGGCTGGTCGGTAGCAACCTTTAGCAAAAGGAAATTATATGGCTACACAGACTGAAGACACGAATGTTACGACGCAGTTCCAACAAGTTCTCCAGATCCTTAATTGCGAATACGAAAGGGTTTCAGGCGAACTTTCGAAGAAAGAGGCCGAGACCGAACGCTTGCGACAAGCGGTAAATACGGTAGCAGCCATCCATAATGCGTATCTCGGCTTGACTAGTGTGTGGAAGGAAGAAGATCCCGGAAAATATCGCCCCTCGTATTTTCTTATGAACCATAAAGGCGATCCTCTCATACCTCGGGAAGTTGTTCCTTCCGAAAAGCGGGGCAGCTGGGGACTTTGCAGCCGTTTGGTGGAAATCGAAAACGCATGGCATCTCGAGTGCCCTGGTTGTAAGGAAAAACGTCCGGTAATTCTGCGATACCACCAAACATTCGACAGCCCCGATGGGGACACGTGGGAAAAGAGATGGAATATATACTGCCAGAAATGCTTTCTCATCACGCAAGTCGAGAGGCCCGCGTACAGCCCTCATCGCTTTTAGGGCTTGGTGCCGAGTTTAAACAGGGAGCCGTCCGCGTTCGCGCGACGGCTCCTTTTTTTGAACGTATAAAAAAAGACCTACGGCTCATGCGAGTTTTCGGTCTTGATGATTTTTCCCGCCAATCTGGCGGCTAAGCAACAAACGCTGGCGAGCGGATCGCGGTCTCCAGCCTGGCTTTGCACTTTTTGAGGTGTCTGGATATGAAGAGGGGCAAACATGCCTCCGAGCATAAGCAATCAGCAATTTCTTCGGCAGATGGATCGGCCTTGCCGGTTCCCATAAAACGGTAATCAACAGAATGCGATGATATCTTACCGAGCGGATCGCAGAAGTGTATCAAGAAACTGGGGCCTGGCACGGGAGAACCAGGGAATTTGGCCCACGTTACACGAAAGACCTCGATCATGCCTCCGAGGTTCCCGAGGCGTACCAAGGTATTGAGGCAACCGCTGGTTATTGATGCTAATTGTTCCGGCGTCACAAGTTCGTCTTTTTCCGCGTCTGGGCGCAGGTCGATGCTTAGTTTTATCACGTTAATCACAATGAACTCCTTCCTGGTGCACAGCACCTGTTATATCCATGACAACATGCCATGGATACCGTTTTGTATATCATATTTGGAATCAGCTGTCTAAATATTTAAATTACCGGGGTAGGCAACTCGGTTATTTTCTAGCAGTGGGGCCAAATTTTATTGGGAGACATACGGGGTTTGCACCCGTGCTGGCAGTGCCACAGACTGCAGTGCTACTACTACACCAATGTCTCCATACAAGAATTCTAACTTAAAACTATTTTTCGGAAATAATCAAACGGCGGACATATCCAAAGTCCGTGCCCAGTTCTTTTGCTATTTTTCTGTATGACCATTTCATTTGTCTCAATGTTTTTGCCCTTTTGATCCGATCCTTCTTGAGATTTTTTATTTCTTCAGTTTCTTGAAGTCTTAATTTCAATTCGTGAAGTACGCGGATGGCTAAATCTCTTTTTACGATCAGTTTATTCGCCACGTTTTCTAGAATGTAATATGTGTTTTTTCCACCTCCGGCGTTGTACAGCCACGCGTCTTTCCAATGGCTTTTACGCCTGCCTAGGGCATGTACAAGCCCGCAGCCAATGAATTTTCTGATTTCTTCCAGTACTTCAAATTGCGTTTGGCTTATAAGGAGATTGTATACTCGTTTTCTTTTTACGATTGATCCTTCTCCATCAATAAACCCAGCAATGTAATCCCATGTCATTGTTTTATTTTACCACGGCGCGTGGTTAACGCAATTGTTGATATACACAGCTGACCACTTCCGTCCTTAAAACTTCGAAACGATAAGAATATAAGCAAAATGTGTAAGTTTAGGCAGTTCCGGAAGATAGCATAGTGGGGAATTTGTAATACTAGTATTCGCAACGCGTTAATTGTTTTATTGACCCTGCGCAGAACTTCGATTAAACTTACTACGTATTTTAAGAAACTAAATTTTCTAAACTTTTATGTCTAATTTTTTGAAAAATTTTTTCTGGGCGATCGTGACCCTTATGGTTATCGCGTATGTTTTTTCTCTTTTCATCGAGCCGCAGAAAGAGCCGGCGAAGTTTAGTTTGAGCCAGCTCGCGGCAAAGATAAATACTCGCGAAGTTTCCGCGATCAGTGTGAATGGGGACGAGCTTGAGATCAAACTGAAAGATGGTACAAGCGCTACGTCCAAAAAGGAAGTGGAGTCGGGGCTGACCGAGACGCTTAAAAACGTGGGTGTTTTGCCGTCTGCGCTTGAAGGCGTGGAGATTACCGTTAAAAGCCCCGCCGCGTGGGAAATGTGGGCCGGAATTCTGATCCCGACGCTTCTTCCGCTCATCATCATCGGATTCATGTTTTTTGCCATGTTCAAACAGGCGAAGGGGGGCGTTAATCAAGCTTTCAATTTCGGCCGCTCCAATTTGAAACTATCGACATTCAAAGACCGAGTCATGTTCAAGGACGTCGCGGGGCTCAAGGAAGCAAAAGAAGAGCTTTTTGAGGTAGTTGATTTTTTGAAAAATCCGAAGAAGTTTTTGGACTTGGGCGCGCGGATACCGAGGGGAATTCTCCTTATGGGCCCGCCGGGGACGGGGAAGACGCTCATTGCGCGGGCGGTTGCCGGCGAGAGTGATGTTCCCTTCTTCTTTATTTCCGCGTCCGAATTCGTGGAAATGTTTGTTGGCGTTGGAGCGAGCCGCACGCGCGACGCGTTCCTCACGGCAAAAAAAGCGGCGCCCGCGATTTTGTTTATTGATGAAATAGACGCCGTTGGCCGCCAGCGCGGCGCGGGCATGGGCGGAGGAAACGATGAACGCGAACAGACGTTAAACCAAATTTTGGTTGAACTCGACGGATTTGACCGCGAGACGCGCGTGATTGTGCTCGCGGCCACAAACCGGCCGGACATTTTGGATCCGGCGCTTCTTCGGCCCGGGCGATTCGACAGACGGGTGATACTCGACCTTCCCGATTTGAATGACCGCGAAGCGATACTAAAAATTCACTGCCAAACCAAGGTGATGGCGAAAGGAGTTGATTTGCGGAAAGTCGCGACTCGTACGCCCGGGTTTTCCGGCGCGGATCTCGCGAACCTTGCGAACGAAGGCGCCTTGCTCGCGGCGCGGCGCGGCCAAAAAACGATTGGGCAGGACGATCTTTTCGAATCCATCGAAAAAGTTATGCTGGGGCCGGAGCGGAAGAGCAGAGTTATTTCAAAGAACGAAAAAGAGATTACCGCATACCACGAGGGCGGGCACGCGCTTGTGGCGGCGGCGCTTCCGGGGGCGGATCCAGTGCATAAGGTTTCGATTGTGAGCCGCGGGTTTGCCGGCGGGTATACGATGAAGCTCCCAATTGAAGACAGGCATTTGCGGACACGCGCGCAGTTTCTGACGGACTTAGCTTCGCTTCTTGGAGGATTTGTATCGGAAAAGCTTACGTTTGGCGATGTTTCAACCGGCGCGTCGAGCGATTTGAAGCAGGCGTCCGAGCTTGCGCGGAAACTCGTTACAAAGTATGGCATGAGTTCATTGGGGCCCATCACGTTTGGGAATACGGAGGAGATGGTATTTCTGGGGCGCGAAATGACAACCGAGAAAAATTATTCCGAAAAAGTCGCGGCGGCGATAGACAAGGAAGTGCATGCGTTTATAGACAACGCGTATAAAACCGCGCAAAAGGTTTTAACGAGCCAAAAAAGCGTGCTCAAAAAAATCGCACAGACGCTTATAGAAAAAGAAACGCTTGAACAGGAGGATTTCTACGCGATTTTGAAACAGGCGGATTTCAAGCCGATGGCGGCGTAGGTTTTTGGGTCAGGGGTCATGTGGGGAAAGAGATTCTGAAAAAGGAATTTTCCGTGGGGCAACCTCATCTCTATCCAGCTGTGTCTTTTGGTTACTCTCATGTTTGACGATCGTCCGGTACGAGAGTGCGAGAGTGTTGGGTTTGGAATAAAAAAATCCGACGGTCACTACTATTGTTGACGTGGTAGAGGTTTTTTTCTTATCTAGATGGGCCTTCAAGGCTTTCACGCTGCCACCCGCAATCCCCACGATGGTAGCGCTTATGTACCATGCAGACACTAGATAGAATGCACCGAAGCCGGAAGGGTCAATGACCCCCAAATGAATTCCGAATCCAAATCCCAGCATGTATGGCACAATCGCCCAAAACAGAAAGCCCCCACCGAGAAGTTGGAAATAACCACAGAACTACTTCTACTCGCAATAATTCCAAGCAGAACAGGGATTATTGGCAGGAATGGGATAATGAGTGGAAAATATTTACTTAGGTCAATTCTCAGGAGCCCGAAAATGTCTGTCAACATGTCATCCGCCCAATAAGCGAGAGCGATCCAGGCAATTACAAGTGCCCAGCTCTTTTTCATGTTACTATCATGCCATAATTATTAATTGCTACGTTTTTGAGCGCATTATCCCCTCCGTTTTCCGTGAAACGCTTTGTGAATTTCGCGGAGCTCTTTGTTGGTGAGGTGGGTGTAGATTTGCGTAGTTGAAACGTTTGCGTGGCCCAAGAGGACTTGAACGGAGCGAAGGTCGGCGCCGTTTATCAATAAGTCGGTCGCGAAGCTGTGGCGCAGTTGGTGCGCGTGGATTTTTTTTGGGATGCCCGCTTCGGTGGCGCGGCGGTCAACCATTCTTTGCACCGAGCGGGGAGTGATTTTACCCATCGCCTTGCCTGACTTATCAACGCTTATAAAAAGCGCTTCGTCCGCGTCGGTACGTTTATCGAGGTATTTTTTTATCGCGGCTTTAGCGCCGGCAGAGAGGAATACGACGCGGATTTTCCCGCCCTTTCCTTGGATGGAGAGCTCGCCGCGCTCAAGATCAATATATCGCTTCAGATTACAGAGTTCCGAAAGACGAAGGCCGGTTGAGAAAAAAAGTTCAAGTATCGCTTTGTCGCGGAGATCGCGGAGACTATTTCCTTTCGGGGATTCGAGAAGGCGGGCAAGATCGTCGTATTCCAATACTTCTATTTGTCGCTCGGGGATTTTGGGCAGCTCGATTTTTTCTGCGGAGAGCGTTTCGATATCCCGCTTCGAAAGATATTTCAAAAAATTCCGCAGGGCGATGACGTAGTAGCTTTGGGTAACTTTTTTGAGATTTTTTTGTGCGCGGCCGCCTTCGCTAGTGTTTCGGCGAGCCAGGGCAAGTCGAAAATCCCGAACGACAGATTCGGTAATATCTTTCGCCGCGCGGATTTTTCCGAACGCAATAAACTCGTTTAAATAATGTTCATAATTCTCGCGCGTTTTTGTCGTCCGGTTTTTTTCTATTTCGAGATAAGCGAGATAGTCATTTAAGAGCTTTTGAATCGGGTCCATTTATTAGATTATAACTCGGTTTTATCTGTCACAAAAGGAATTGGTCTATGTTTTTTGTAGCGGAGGTGATTTATATAAAATGAAAACTCCTCTGATCACGATCAGAGGAGTTTCTTTGATTGTTTGCGTGGCATGGCTTAGAGGCCACCCGCTTTCATTCCGGCGCTTACTGCGCCGCCGGCTTCGCCAATCAGGTCAATGGGTCCGCCAAGAATCCTTTTCCGTTGCTCGACGGTATCGTTAAAGAGCAAATTTTTTTTGCTGTATACCACGAGTTCGTCGCGGACGATGATTGTGAACATCGAGTCCGGCCCCTTAACCGTAGTTTTTTGTCGGTTCATGTATATGCGATCGGATACGGTTGTAACGTCTTTGTACGGGATTTTGTATAGCGTAAAAAGACCGAGTTCACGAAGAATGTCGACGGATTTCTCGAGGTCCAGATTTCTGAACCCTTCCTTGCCGAACAGTTCTTCAAAAGCAGGGACGCCTTCGAGCACTTTCATATTTGGAACGTTTTTGAGCGTAAATCCCATCTTCTCCAGTTCCGTGCGGGTCGTTTTTCGTTCTTTGATTCGGGAGAAGTTCGTTGTGAGAACATCAAGCTGATTGTCGTATAGTCCGGTGACCACTCTTTGGTGGACGGTTTTTTTTCGGACACTTGCGCATCCCGAGCTCAAAAAAACGGTAGCTACGATTACCGGCGTCCAGCATGCAATTTTTCTTGTTTTCATTCTGTACTGCCTTTCTGGCGGATTGTTGTTGTTGTGCCCCTTGTCCCGGGGCATGTTAAAAAACTGGAAAGACTATACCGAATATAAGGCGGAGACGTCAAGAAAACAAAAAAATTGTACGTGTCCGCGGAAAAAGCTGTCCATGCTCTCCGCTCATTTTTCCTTCAAGCCTTGCCATTTTTCGGGCTTTAAATTATGATTGTTTTTAATGCTCACGAAGCGAGTAAAAACAAAGATAGTTGCGGAACACCAGGTGAACGAAAAGGACACCGGTTCTGCGCAGGTCCAGATAGCCATTACGTCCCGGCAAGTTGATGAGCTTGCGGCGCATCTTCGGAAAAATCCGAAAGATCATCATTCCCGGCGCGGGCTTCTTAAGATGGTAAGCCACCGGAGGAAGCTCTTGGCATATTTGAAAAAGAAACAGCCATCCCAGTATGAGAAGCTGATTAAGAAATTGGATCTAAAAAAATAAATGAGGCCAAGTGAAAGTTTTGCGAACCAGCGAGTAGGCATTTTTGTCGACGCTCAAAATTTATACCACTCCGCGAAGAATTTATATCGCGGGCGTGTTAACTATGCCGAACTTATCCGGCATCTTGTTGCGGGGCGGCAGTTGATTCGGGCAATGGCTTATGTGGTGAAAAGCGAAGGAGTTGAGGCACCGAAGCAGAGTGCTTTGCGACACGCCGGGCGGGCATGGGACGGTGGGGTAGACGATTTTGGCGGACCAACCGAGCGTCCTGACCGAGGGCTATCTTCCGAGGCGGCATTTTTTGACGCTCTTACCAAGGCGGGACTGGAGCTTCGCATGAAGGATCTGCAGATTTTCGGCGACGGGCTCAAAAAAGCAGATTGGGACGTCGGCATGGCAGTGGACGCGATACGCATGTCGTCGTTTCTCGACGTTGTGATTATCGTGACGGGAGACGGAGATTTCATTCCCCTCGTGGACTACCTCAAGTGGGGGGCGGGGAGACTCGTGGAAGTCGCCGCGTTCAAGCGGAGCGCTTCCGCAAAAATTCAGGAGGCGGCGGATCGGTTTATAAATATAGAAGAAATTCCTCGGGCGGTAATTAAAAGATAAAAATAGGAAAGTAAGAAATAGGAAATAGAATGTAGTTGTTGGCGGTGCTCCAAGTTCTAGATTCCAACTTCCGGATTCAAACAAAAACATGGCGTTTAAAAAGAAACAATTTTCACTGTCAGTCGGGGGCAAAACCCTTTCGTACGAAATTTCGGATTTGGCGGGCCAGGCGAATGCCGCAGTGCTCGCGCGCTACGGGGACACCGTCGTGCTCGCAACGGTTGTGATGGCGAAACGAGACGCTCCTTTGGATTATCTTCCTTTGAAGGTTGATTACGAAGAACGTTTTTACGCGGCAGGAAAAATCATTGGTAGCAGGTTTATCCGCCGCGAGGGCCGGCCGTCCGATGAAGCGATTTTGGCTGGCAGATTAATCGACAGGGCGATGCGCCCGCTTTTTAATGATCGCTTCCGGCGGGAAGTGCAGGTGGTAGTCACGGTGCTTGAAATCGATGAGGAGAATGAGCCGGAGTTTGTTGGTTTTATGGCTGCTTCGCTCGCGCTCGGCATCTCCGATGTGCCGTGGGGCGGGCCGGTTGCCGGCGTCGGCATCGCGGAGATAAACGGAAAATTCGTGATAAACCCAACGAATTCTGAAGTGAAAAACGGGCATACGTTTGACGCGTTTGTCGCGGGCGTCACGGATCGTATCAATATGATCGAGCTTGCGGGGGACGACGCGCCCGAAAAGCACATCATCGAAGGGTTTGGCGAGGCGCAGAAGGAAATAAACCGCCTCGTTGAGTTTCAAGAGTCCATAATCAAAGAAATCGGGAAGCCGAAGGCGCAGGTAAAACTTTCGGAGCCGGATTCAGCGCTTGCCGCCGCCGTTTCAGAATTTTTATCGGGCAAGCTCGAAGCGGCGGTGTATCATCCGATAAAACTTGAACACGCGAGCAGGCTTGGCCAACTCAAGGACGATATGTTTAATCACTTGAGAGAAGCGTTTGAGGAATTTGACGGGAAGGCGGCCGATTTTTTGTTTGAGGATGAGATAAATAAACTTGTTCATATAAATGTGTTGGAGAAGGAACGGAGACCGGATGGGCGGCGGTTAAATGAGCTTCGTGGGTTGAACGGTGAGGTGGCTCTTTTCCCCCGCACGCATGGGTCGGCGCTTTTTGTGCGCGGCAACACGCAGGCATTGGGCGTGACAACGCTCGCGCCCACGTCCGCCGAGCAGCTTATCGAGACGATGGAGACAAACGAAAAGCGGCGATTTTTGCTTCACTATAATTTTCCGCAATTTTCCGTTGGTGAAACCGGGTCCTCCCGCGGCCCCGGCAGGCGCGAGATAGGACACGGAAACCTTGCGCGAAAAGCGGTGGAGCCTCTTATTCCGCCCAAGGACAAGTTTCCCTATACCATCAGAATCGTGTCCGAAATTCTCTCGTCAAACGGATCATCCTCGATGGCGACTGTGTGCGCCTCCGTTCTCTCTCTTATGGACGCGGGCGTGCCGATTACAAAGCCGGCCGCCGGTATTGCCATGGGGTTGATGATGGAGCAAGAGACAAGTGACAAGAAACAAGAGATAAGCAAGGAAAAAGCGTACAAAGTTTTGACTGATATTCAAGGGCCGGAAGATCACCACGGGGATATGGATTTGAAGGCTGCCGGCACCGACGACGGAGTAAACGCTCTTCAGATGGATGTGAAGGTATACGGGATTACTCTTCAGATGCTGGAGCAGGCGCTTTCTCAAGCTCGAGATGCGCGCCTCGAGATTTTGAAGTTTATGAAAACGCTGATTCCATCGCCTCGCGCGAAAATTTCTCCGTTCGCGCCGAAAATCAGAACGCTCAAAATCAATCCCGAGAAGATCGGCGCGCTTATCGGTCCCGGCGGCAAAGTGATTAACGGACTTATCGCGAAATATGCCTTGACCAGTATTGACGTTGAAGAGAACGGAGATGTGTTTGTTTTTTCAGACAAGGAAGAATCCGCCGATGCCGCGATGAGGGAGATTTTGGCCATCACCAAAGAATTCAAAGTCGGAGAAATTGTCGAAGGGACGGTTGTGCGGATTCTCGACTTTGGTGCGATTGTGGATTTGGGCGGCGGAAAAGACGGCATGGTTCATGTTTCCGAGCTGAAAGAAGGATTTGTTAAGCAGGTTTCAGAAGTCTTAAAGGAAGGAGATTTTGTGAAAGCCAAAATTATTCGCGCCGATGCCGACGGGCGCATCGGGCTTTCGATAAAGCAATTGAAGTAGAAAAGCGTTCCTTATCTGCAACCCGCTTCGGCTCGAGAAATATAACTCGCTCATTACGTAAAAATGCCGCCCTGGTCGAAGCTCCCGGGCACCCGGCATTTTTTCTATTCGCTCGTTAATTTTCCTCCAGAGGAGGACCCGCCTCCGGCGGGCTATCTCGCCTCTCGCTTAGGTTTGCACATAAGGAATGCTTTTCTTTGAGCGGATGATGCTACGGAGGGATTCGGCTTTAAAATTATATATTCATGTTAAAATAATCCAATGGATATTCCCCAAGCAGGAAATACCGGGTCTGCTGTTCCTCCCGCTTCGCCGGAGGTTAGGGTGCGGACGTTTCAGTCGGATCTTTTGTCTATGAAAGAGAGCGGGAGCGGTCTGCCGCAGTTTCAGACGGTTAAAGCCCCGCGGTTACCTGTCGGAGGAGTTCAGAGTAGCGCAATTCCCGCTGCCGTGTTCCTGAAAGTGCTGCCATTTTTTGTTGCGATTGTTTTGGTTATGCTTGTGTTCATTGGCTATCTTGTGTACACCTTGTTTTTCGGAGGGGTAGAACAAAAACAAAGTTCTCAAGTCGCGACGTCTACCGTAAACGGCGAGCAGGAAGTAAAACCAGCCCCTTTTGAGCCCGTAGCTTTAATACACCAAACTGCTTTCAAAAAGCCCGTTGATCAGAAAATCCCGTTTGTTTTAAGCGGAGTTGCCTCGAGCGCGACTGATCTCCAGACATATGGCCAGAAATTCCAAGCCGCTTTGGGTCGGGCGAGTCTCACCGCAAAATTTGTCGAAGTTGAAGCGCGTGGCGATGGCGGCGAGAGCCTTGGAGTTGCCGATGTATTTTCCGCGGCGGGTACGTTCGTGATCGACGGACAGTTTCTCGCCGAGCATTTCAGTCCGGATGTCACAATTTTTGCATATCGAGAAGGAAAAGCATTCTGGCCGGGATATGTTTTAACTCTCAAGTCCGACGAGAATTGGCTATTTTTAAAATCCGAAGTTGAAAAGCTCGAAGTGTCGAGCAAAATTCTGAATTTCTTTTTGAATCCGCCGGAGAGCCACGGAGAATTTTATGGAGGGGAGATAGGGGGGCAATCCGTGCGCATCGCCGATTTTTCGCCCGGCGCGCGATTTGTCTATGGCTGGGTGAGGGGGTATTTGGTGTTTAGTACGTCCTACGCGGGATTTGTGGAGGCGGTGGGAAGACTTTGATGAGTTCTGCGAAAATCGCAATCTGCTTTGTTGCGCCTCCGGTACTCGCTCACAATATTGATATCATATTGCTCACTTCGTTCCTCGGCGCGCCTCGCATCTTGGCGGATTTTGGCAGAACTCATTTTTTCGCATCCTAGCATCCCTGCCGGCCGGCAGGCAGGTCATCGATCTCGATCAAACTCAAATGGGGTAGGTGTTTGGAAAATAATAAATAGAAGGAGATTAAAAGTTTTCGTTTACGAAATCAAATCTATAAAGCAGGAAATTGTTTTTCTTGACGCGTAGCTCGATCACGGAGTACATTGGCAGTAGCAAACCTTGACAAGATGAATAAACAATCAGAACGAAAGGAAAGCCGATATGAAAATCGAACACGCCATGTACCCATTTGCCCGCGGGGAACGTGGACTCTTTGTGGAAGTGTATTTCCCGAAGAAAGTGGAGTTTCAGGCAAGGATATTCAATACCTTGAAAAATGGCCGAGACGCGAAGTTAGTCAAAGCATATTTCAAAAAACATGCCCGTAAACTTCTCACGGAACTCGCCCTTTATCCGAATCTTTTTGACCCCGATTGGTATAATACCCATCCTACGGAACGGGTCGAAATTCGAAAACCGACCGTTGCCCGCGCCCGCAGGCGCTTCGACGCATACGTCTCGCAATTTCAGGGTTGGTCCATGAACGAAGTGGACGGTATGTTCTTCAAGGGCGAAAAGGTATACGAAGAGCGAACGCAAGTCATTCGTCTCATATTCCGCTTCAAGAGCAGATATTCGAAGGCGGCGGAACGGGAGAGTTGCAATGATGTCCTTCGCTCAATCCTCTACTATGCCATTACCGCCCGAGGGCTTATTTCCGGCGAGGCAGTATGGGATGATGCGCACAAAGCCCAGTATATGGCGAATCATGCCCCGTGGGTTGACGACGCAAAACGAGAGTTCGCCGAAAAGCACTTCGCAGCCATTGCTCGCGAGACCATCAAATGGACGGACAATTGCGCCTTGTTCATCTTCGCGTATCTCGTAAGAGAGTTCTCGCAAGAAGTGCTCAAAACAGGTAAACTGGAAGAAGAAATCTGGGTGATGAGCTTATTTGGCGTTACGCTCAACGTCATCAAAAAATCAAAAACGAAAGTAGCAATAACCGAAAGGAAAGAAATACTATGATTCCGAAACCAATAGAAAAGCTGGCCCGTGAAATATCGCGGGAGTCCGCGCGCCGACAGCAGGAGAAAGTTCCCAATCCGGAGGAGTGGCTGGTTGTCCTCTTGTCTAACATCAAGAAAGATATGACTGAGAACAACCGAGGGTCCGCCATGCTGGCACGGGTTGTTGATTGGGCCACTTTCGAAGACGAATTACAGGAGGCACGCAAACTCCTCAAACGGAGCAAACGCCGGAAGCTGAACAGCGTACGTAAAAATTCCTGACATCAGCACGGAACACAACAACGCAAGGCCAGAAAAGGTAAAGAAGTGGCTACCTGAAAACGCCACTCAAAATTTTCCGGCGACCAAGCAATTGGCCGCCGGATTTTTTTACTCTTTCTCTTCCGATTCAGCTCCCGAGTCGGCTACGGCTACAGGATTTTTGATCGCTTCAAGAACCTTCTTTTTTATTTCGCCGAGCAATTTTTTGTCTTCTTTGAGTTTTTCTCGGACATTGTCGAATCCTGCGCCGAGTTTTTCCCCTTCGAACGAGTAGCTCGCGCCGGATTTCGCGACAACGCCGTATTTTATGCCGGTGTTTAGCACATCAGCTTCGTATGAAATTCCTTCGCCGTACATGATGTCGAATTCGGAAATTTTGAACGGCGGAGCCACTTTGTTTTTGACCACTTTTGCCTTGACGCGGCTGCCCACGACATTCTCGCCTTTTTTAACTTGCGCGATTCGGCGGACATCAATTCGCACCGACGCGGCGAATTTGAGCGCCATGCCGCCCGGTGTTGTTTCGGGATTTCCGAACATGACTCCGATCTTCATGCGGAGCTGATTTATGAAAATAACGAGCGTGTTGCTTCGCGCGGCAATCGCGGTGAGCTTGCGGAGGGCTTGCGCCATCATCCGCGCCTGCCTTCCCACGTGCTGGTCTCCCATTTCGCCTTCGATTTCTGCTTTCGGAGTGAGCGCGGCCACCGAATCTACCACAACAACGGATATCATCTCCGAGCGAACGAGGCTTTCCAAGATGTTCAACGCTTCTTCGCCGTTGTCGGGCTGGGATATCAACAGATCGTTTATTTTTACGCCAAGGCGGGCGGCATATTCGGGATCAAGCGCGTGTTCCGCGTCAATAAAAGCTGTTTTTCCACCCTGTTTCTGCGCTTGCGCCACCACGTTTAGCGCGAGCGTGGTTTTGCCGCTTGATTCCGGGCCATAAATTTCGACTACTCTTCCCCGCGGGAGGCCGCCGACTCCGAGCGCGAGGTCCAGTGAAAAAGAGCCCGTTGGGATAACTGCCACGTCAACTCTCTTTGCCTCGCCAAGTTTCATAATCGCTCCCTCGCCGTATTTTTCCCTGAGGCTTGAAAGCAGATCCGCGAGGCCTTTAGCGTCTTCTTCCTTTGTTTTTTTAACCGTCATGGCTGGAATTTTATATCTTTTTATCTAAAATCTCAAGCTCGGCGGTGTTTTATAATTTCTTCCATAAAGACAGGTTTTGGATTCCCGCTTCCCTGCTTCGCCAAAGCTACAGCGAGGCGAGCGCGGGAATGACGCAAAGGGACTTTCCAAACGGCACTTTAAATCTTCATATTCCGCTCATCGGAGGATTTGCGTTGAAAGAGGTGTTGGGCGTTGCTTCGTATAAAATTTGCTGAAGAATTTTCGTTTCGCCACCAAGGAATTTTTTCGCTTTAATTTCAACCGGATTCATGCCGGACCCGAGGGCGATCGTTTTTTCCCACACGCCATCCGATGTAATTTCCACCAGTTCGTTGTTTACGTAAACTTTGCTTCCCTGCGTAACGCTTCCTTCGAGCGTAATGTTTTTGTTTGTCGTAACCGCTGGGTTCTGATCGGGGTAGCGGATCGTAATGGTTGGTTTCCCGAAGATTCGCGGCGATCCAACATAGAAAGCGGAACACGCTATCACAACGGCAATCATAGCCGTGACGCTTCCCCTCGGGAGGGAACGCTTTGCAAATCTGTTTTCAGGCGGCACGTCGGCGCGCGCGGCTTTATTGAACTCGCTTATTTTAATGCGCTGCCACCATTCGTCGTGTTTGAAGCCGAACAATATTCCTAGTTTGTTGATGTATCCATGGACGTATGGCGCGGAAGGGAGCGAAAGAAAATCATCATTTTTGAGCGCTTCAAGGTGTTTGAATGATATGCCGGAGATTTCGGACAGTTTTTTGATATCAATGCTTTTTTCTTTTAATCGTTCTTCTAGAAATTGTCCAAAGTATTGAATTTCCATAGGTGTATCGATGCGAATATGCGAATTGCGGACTGGGTTTATGATGAATAAATTAGTACACTGTACCGTCTTCGCCAACTTGACCCAAAAACTCTCTCGGTTTCGCTCCATCGCCCGGGCCGATAAGCCCTTTCGCCTCCATGGTGTCCAGGAGGCGCGCGGCGCGAGCGTAACCAACTTTCAACCGCCGCTGGAGGAGCGATGCGGATGCCTTTTTTGCCTCCGCAACGATCTGCACTGCTTCATCATACAACTCATCGTCTCCGTCCTCAAGGTACTCATCGAACACGTCTTCCCCTTTTTGTTCCGTTCCGTTGCCGTTCTGGTTTTCAAAACTCACTTCGGCTTCATGCACGCTCTCGTTGTTTTCGCGAATATAGTCCGCGACCTTGTTTATCTCTTCTTCTGTGACGTACGCGCTTTGAATGCGTTTCGGTTTCGAAATGTCGGACGAGATATAGAGCATATCCCCGCGCCCCAACAGTTTTTCGGCGCCGGCCGTGTCCAAAATCGTGCGGGAATCGATCTGGCTTGCCACTTGGAGCGCGATGCGGCTCGTGATGTTCGCTTTAATAAGTCCGGTGATTACTTCTACCGACGGGCGTTGGGTTGCGAGAACCAGGTGTATTCCCGTCGCGCGCGCCATTTGCGCGAGTCGTACGACGGATCCCTCGATTTCGCGCCCAAATGTGGACATAAGATCCGCAAGTTCGTCTATTACTATAAGCACATAGGGGAAGGGCTCGTTGTTTTTATTGCCGTTATAGCTTTTGATATCGCGGCTTCCGGCCTGAAGGAGTAGTTCGTACCGTCTCTCCATTTCGCCGATTGCCCACCTGAATACGCCGACAGCCTTTTTGCTTTCGGTGACGACGGGGCTTACGAGGTGGGGAATGCGCGCGTAAATCGAGAGCTCAACCCGTTTCGGGTCAATAAGGACGAGCTTGAGCGTCGCAGGCGAATTTTTATAGAGGAGCGAGATGAGAAGCGTGTGAATAAGTATCGATTTTCCCGATCCGGTAGCTCCCGCGACGAGGAGATGAGGCATACGCTCGATGTCCACAAACACTGGCTCGCCGCTTACGTCCCGCCCCAAGACAAACCCGAGCGGCCCCGATTTTTCGAATTCAGGATAATTCATGAGTGAGCCGAGGCGCACCAGAGCCGCCGCTTTATTCGGAACTTCCACGCCCACGAGCGATTTGCCCGGTATCGGCGCTTCGATTCGGATCGGGTGCGCCGCGAGCGCCATCGCGAGGTCTTGGTTTAGCGCCGTGATCCGCGAGAGCTTTACTCCTTCGGCGGGTTTTAGCGTGTACCTGGTTACCGCGGGGCCGATGTTGATTTCTCCCATCTCGACGGGAATTCCGAAACTATCAAGCGTGCGTTTGATAATGTTCGCGTTCGCAAGAAGGTCGCCGGTTGTCGGTTTTTCTCCGGCGGACTTCAAGAGAGAAATCGGCGGGGGGCTGTAGTTGGCGAATTTTTGAAACGGAGATTTCTGGATTTTGTGAACCGAGGGCTTATTTTCGTACGCGGCGACGTCTTTCGCGATTTTTTCTTCGTCTATAGTTACTTTTTCATCGTCTCCGGCTTCTTTCTCGCGCTCCGTTTTAATATTTTTTTGTTCTTCGGATTTTTCGTCTCCGTTGTCTTGTTCCTCCTCGGATTCTTCGTTGCCCGTCACAATTATTTTTTCTCTTTTCGGCCAGGCGAATCGCAAGGGGAAGTTCAGGATTATGAGGATTGAAATTATCACGATAAGGGAATTTATGACTCCCGCCGCCATGTCCCCGAAGGGGATTTTAAGAGATCCCAAGACCAAGCCAAATTTGCCTCCTTGCCCCGGGGCGGTTATTTCGATAAGGGCAAGGACCGAGAGGACTAATAATAGGATTCCAAAAAGCGTCGTGCTTATGAGCCGCCTTCCTCCCGTGATAAGCGCCGCCGCTCCAAAAATAAAAACGAGCGGAAGTATGATGTACCCGATTCCGAGAAGCGCGGACATACTCCTATAGATGAATGCCCCGGCGGGGCCCGCGTTGCCAAATCGCGCCAGAAGAAGAACAACGGCCGCGCCGAGGAGAATGACGGCCCAAATACTCCGTTTTGTTTCCGGGTGAAGACGATGCACGGTCGTTTTTTCCCAACTTTCTTTCTTCGCGGATTTTTTCTGCTTGCCGTTTGCCATTGCGTGATAGTCACATTTTACCCCCACACCTAATGAAGAGCAAAGGACGATTTCTGTCTCGCCGCGCGATTTTAAAAACACTCTTCATTAGGTGTGGGGGTTTATCCCACCAGCCCCTAAAAAACCAACTCGCGAAAAGATGTGTACATGGATTTTTAGGGGAGTATAATTGTTTTAAAACGCCATGAAAAAATTGAGCCAGAAGATTTTTGCTGGGAAAGAACTTTTTGTGTTTGATCTTGACGGCACGCTTGCGCCAAGCAAATCAATTGCCGATTTCGAAATGATCAAACTGCTTCTCCGGCTTCTTGAGAAAAAGCGGGTTGCCGTGATAGGCGGTGGGAAATACGAGCTTTTTAAAGAACAGCTTATACAACGTTTGCCGAGAAAAGATGAGCGGCTTGAGCGGTTTTTTCTTTTCCCAACCAGCTCAACAGCGTTTTATCGGTTTAGGCGCGGAAAATGGATATGCGTATACTCGCATGGATTATCCGCGCGAGAGAGAAAAAAAATTAAAACGGCATTCATCGCGGCGTTCAAGGAGATTGCGTATGAACCCCCAGCGCGCACATACGGCCCGGTTATCGAGGACAGAGGAACGCAAATCACTTTTTCCGCCTTGGGGCAGGAAATTATTAGGGAGCTCGGCGTGCGCCGAGGTCTCGCGCTCAAAGAAGAGTGGAACAAACGTCATGACATACGGCCGGAGCTCATGAAAGCGCTCAAGCGACTCCTCCCCACTTTCGAGGTGCGCCAAGGCGGGCTTTCCTCCGTTGACGTGACTCGAAAAGGGATCGATAAGGCGTATGGCATCCGCCGCATCGAGAAAACACTCGGTGTTTCCAAAAAGAAAATGCTTTTTGTCGGGGACGCGATTTTTCCCGGCGGGAACGATTATGCTGTCGTCCGAGCGGGCGTGGATTATGTGCGGGTTGATAATCCGGAAGATACCAAGCAGGTTATCAGAATGGCGCTTAAGGATTAGAACCCATCTCGAAATACCTTCGGCCGCGATACTGCTGAATTTCTGGTGGCGCAAGGAGTAAGGACGAAGGTGTGCTTTACGCACTCCGAGTCCGCAGCGACGATGTGCCGGCAGAAATTCAGCGTATCCCTTGGTTGCGGAGATTTTCTTGCTCCGTTTCGTTACGACTCGGTCGCAGTGGGTAAACCACGGCTTCCTCGTCAAGCCTCGCGGATACAAGAAAATCTCTCGCAACGCGACTAGAAGGTATTTTGAGATGGGTTCTATTTTTACCGATAAAAAGCGCCGACTTGTGGTCGGCGCTTTGTTTGTTGCGCGCGATTATTACCGTAATGCTGATATACTAGGCATCGTTTCTATTTTAAGTTCACCGATGCGGAGTCTGTTCGAAACCTTGAATACGTCTTCGAAGGGAATCCATCCTGCTCCTTGGGCATACATGGTTTCATGAGCGATTGTAAAATTTGAAAGCCGCCAATCGGTTTTATCTTCGATGCCGAGCAAGGCGAAAAAGTCTCGCATGAATTCCAGCACGTCTTCGCAAAACTGATGTCTAAGGCAAAAAGTCATTTTGAATTCTGGGCCATATTCATTTTCAAAGACGTGCACATATCGCATGGTTGACTCTTTTGTGAGGTTTTTCAAGGTTTCAACAATAAACTGACGTTTTGTTGTCGGTCCGATAACCCCCCGAATAACATCAAATGTGAGCACTGCGACTCGTATCCCACCGCTTGGGATTGATACCGCAGTCATTCTCCTAATAAAGTGATTGCCGCAATCTTCGAGGTCATCAACCGGAATATTTGTTATCCATTCCGCACTCGGGTCCCAGCGCATTGTGGTTTTTTCCCATGTTTTCATATGTGTCTGCGCCGCCCATCGACTCAACGCACTATGCGAAGAGCGGTTGACATTCCAATCAACTCTTTGAGGCAGCTCAATAAACTCCAGTTCGTGTTTTAAAAAGTTCACTGAGCTACCTCATTTGTATTTTATTTTCAAAATAGAGAACAACATTGTTCTCCTGCTTGCCAGAAATGGTCTGGAAAGCTCTGTCTCGCAGATTACATTCCGCTTATATCAAAGTCAATCGCCAAAACCGCGGTTTTTGTTCTCTTGACCCTCGTCCCGCAGGGAGAGTATAGTTCCAACTATGCCAGATTTTCTTTTCAACTCGCTTGGGCTCAAGGTGACCGTCAAGGAGGTGGTCGCGGAGATCATCTTGTTTATGCGCGCCGACGAAAGCCGACGGTACAAGGTTACTATCGGCACGGATTCGCAGCTTCTCTCCGGAGGTATGGCTGACTTTGTGACGGCTGTCGTTGTTCATCGCATCGGAAATGGCGGGAAATATTTTTGGCGGCGGATGCCGCGCGAAAAAACCCATACGCTCCGAGAGCGCATCGTTCGCGAGGTGCTGATTTCGCTCGATATCGCGAAAGGCGTTTTGAGCGAGCTTAAAAAATTCAATCTCCCGAAATTCGATTTCGAAATTCATATCGACGTCGGCGAGAATGGCCCGACAAAGCAGTTGATTTCCGACGTGGTTTCTCTCGTGCGCGCGAACAATTTTGAAGCAAAGACGAAACCGGAAAGCTATGCGGCGACGAATGTGGCGGACCGCCATGTCTAGGGTCACGGATCACGGGTCAAGGGTCAAGTAGGAGGGTAGGGTCAGGGATCAAGTGGAAGGGGATAGGCTAGAGGTTAGATATTAAGGTTAAGGAAATGGAACAGCAAGGATATAAAAAGTTGAGAGTATACGGGTATGCTCACGAGCTTGTGAAAATGGTCTATCGAGCGACAGAATCTTTTCCTAAATCAGAGCTATTTGGGTTAATTTCTCAAATGCGCCGCGCTGCGGTTTCCGTTGTCGCCAATATTATAGAAGGACATGCTCGGGGGAGTAGAAGAGAATTGCGGCAATTTCTATTCATCGCGAATGGTTCATTGGTGGAACTGGAGTATTACTGCGAGCTCGCTCTTGATCTTTGGTATCTATCGAAAGAGCAATTTGCTCAGCTTGATGAAAAACGGAGAATGGTCGGATCTCTCGTTGGCGCGTTTATCCGTACCCTAAAATCGAAAACGTGATCCCTGACCCATGATCCCTGACACTTTAGTGTTCGACATCGAAACGCAAAACTTTTTTACCGATCCCGGGGTGGGGCGGGATAATTTTGACGCTTTGAAAATTTCTGTCGTTGGGGTATATTCGTACGCGCAGGAAAAGTATTTTTGTTTCAGCGAGGCGGAAATTCCCGACATGGCGGAACTTTTCCGCGGGGCGACACGGCTCGTGGGCTTCAGTATTAATCGGTATGATGTGCCGGTCTTGAACGCGTATTTTCAAAAGCTTGGCCCGGCGTCTATTAATCTGTGGGATAAAGACAGAACCGATCTTTTGGAAGAGATTGAAGCGTTAACTGGCGAGCGAATCAGCTTGAGCCGGCTTGCGGAAGCGAACGGCGGGAAGCCGAAAGAGCATCACGGGTCGGAGGCGATCAGTCTATATAAGGAGGGGCGAATAGCAGAACTTAAAGAGTATTGCCTAAACGACGTGAAAATCACGAAAGACATATACGACATATATAGGAAGGAAAGCGCGCTTTTGGTGCCCGACAAGAAAACGGGAAATATAGCGAAGGTTACTTTCGCGAAGAAGAACCCGACGTTGTTTTGAAAAGCGACGCGAATAAGGAGTTCCATCCGAATGACGCGAAAAAGCGTCGGACTTGACTTTTCCCGTGGATTTGTTATGGTTTAAACGCTCTTTTATAACCTCATATTGCTTGTTTTTCGCCCTGGCATTTAGGACATTTTAAAACCGTGTCTTAAGCGCTGGGGCGAAAAGGATGAAACGTAACCTCGCATGTGCGAGGCCGTTCAAGTCCGCGCCGCCAGAATAGATATGACAAAATCACAATCACAACCAGATCAGCACTTTACGCTTCTCTCGACACTAGCGGCCAATGCACACCTGGGCCAGTTCACCACAGAACAAATCCAAGTCGGCATCAGTGAACCGGAGCGTGCCGGACAGGAATTCGCGCTTTTCGTGGCGAATGGATTTCGTGCGCAAGCTGAAGACTGCTTCCTCGAAACCAACGAACTTACCATTCAAATTCCTGCGTTACCGCGCCCAACGCTTGAATATCTCCAAACCAAATACGGAATCATGTCGATTGAGCGTGACACCTCGACGACGGAACCCGTTATCCTTAAACTCTACACCGTACTCCGACCGGGCGAAAAGAATTCGATCAGTGGACCGGAGTATGAGCGAAGGATCGCAGTGCGGCAGAATTCGCTTCTGGGCTATCAGCATCGGAACTGGGTTGTCGAGAACCAGGGCAAGTTTCCAGCGCTCAAAGAGCTTCTCGGGAAAATCTACATAGACTTCCCTGCGCTCATCGTGGTGGTCTCGCGCGGCTACCGGGGTTTCCCGTACCTCAGCAACGATGGCGAGCGTTGGCGTGGCCGTTGGGGTTGGGTTGACGACGGCTTCGACCGGGATGGTCGTGTCGCAAGCAAGTAGCAGGCACTTGGATCCTTGTGTACTTGGATTTTAGTCCTTGGTCGCTTAGTACCCTTAACCCTTAGGGCACTCTCGAAAGTCGAGAGTGCCCTTTAAATTTGATATGATTATTATAGATAGTAGGTGTCTATGCGTATGGCTACGGTTGTACGCGACCGAATTCCGCGATAGCGCATGTCGGAATGGCGATGGGCTTTGATGCTTTCTGCCAGCGTACAGCGTTCTATCGCTTCACACTCTATTGCTACTTGGTGCGAAGAACTATGGAATTACAGATTCCGCATAAGATTCAATTCCGAGAGTATTCAAGGGGTTGTGGCGCAGGCGGTTTTTCGCATATTCGTGGTGAACTCGAACGGCAACCGGAATTTCCCGTACCTCAACAACGATGGCAAGCGTTGGAATGGCAATTGGAATTGGATTGACAACGACTTCAACCGGAATGGTCGTGTCGCAAGCAACTGGCGATAGAAAAAAATAATCAGGAATGCCCGGCTGGTTTGTTTTGTTTTTCGACTTGTTTCAACCACCCGCCGAGCATCTTCCCGATTTCCTCAAGTGGTTCGGAAATAAGAATATATTTTTTATTATCGAGCGATTTAATTTCCCAGAGAACCTGCAGGAAAAATTTGGCGAGATCGAGCTTTCCGCTTGCCCGTTCGAGGTATATCGTTTTTCTTTCTTTTGAAATATAGCTTGCGATAAAAATTGCCTCGATTGTTTCAACGAGAAGAGAGTCGATTTTTAACCCCAACGTGTATCTTGCTGTCTTTGGAATATGCGGCAGAAATTCATGCCAGATTTTGTATATCGCCACCAGGCGTTGGATGATGGGTAGTGTAAGGCGTCGGGGGGGGGGTTCCAAGAAAATTTTTATGAAGATTCAACTTATCCACGATTTTAAAGATATTATAAGTGCGGAAAACTTTTTGGAGGCATGGAAGGAATTCGCGCGTGGCAAGCGCGGACGAGTCGACGTTCAGGATTTTTCGTTTGGGCTTATGGACTCTATATTAGAACTTCGCGCCGATCTTATCAATCATAAGTATGTTCATGGCGGGTACGAAGCATTTAACATTTCAGATCCCAAGCCGCGCGATATCCATAAAGCGAGCGTCCGCGACCGCGTTGTGCACCACGCGTTGTATCGCGTACTCTACCCATTTTTCGACCGGACGTTCATCGCCGATTCGTTTTCTTGCCGCTTGGGCAAGGGAACGCATAAGGCACTCCGGCGTTTTGCTTCTTTTGTAAACAAGGCAAGCAGAAATGATACAAGGACATGTTGGGTGTTGAAGTGTGACATACGAAAGTTTTTCGCAAATATTGACCACGAGATTCTTTTGCATATTTTGGCGAGATATATTTCTGACAGCAATGTGTTGTGGCTTTTGTGGCAAGTGATTGACAGTTTTCATACCGAGGGGAAGCTGAGTGTTGGATTGCCGCTCGGGAATTTAACCTCGCAACTTTTTGTGAACGTGTACATGAATGAGTTTGACCAGTTCGTGAAACATCGCTTGAAAGCGAAATACTATCTTCGGTATGCCGACGATTTTGCCATTCTTTCTCATGATAAAAAACGGCTTGCAGAACACATACCTCTCATCGAAGATTTTTTTCGGGCGAAACTTCGGCTCGAGCTTCATCCCGACAAGGTTTTTATAAAAACCTTGGCCTCCGGCGTTGATTTTCTGGGTTGGGTAAACTTTCCTCGGTATCGGGTATTGCGGACTGCGACGAAGCGCCGTATGTTTAAGCGGCTTAAAGATAGCAGTAAAGAGCAGAGCAGGGCTTCTTATTTTGGAATGCTTACGCATGGAAATGCGTATAAACTTAGCCGGAAAATAGAAGAAAATTCTGGTAGTATTAATTTATTATGAAAAAAATATATCTCGATTACGCCGCCACGACGCCGGTCGATCCGCGCGTTCTTCGGGCGATGCGGCCCTATTTTTCGGACGTGTTCGGGAATCCAAGCTCGCTTCATTCGTTTGGACAACAGGCGCTCACCGCGCTCGATACTTCCCGCGAGGCGATAGCCAAAGCAATTGGGGTTGATTTCCGCGAAGTTATTTTTACCGGTTCAGCGACGGAGGCGAATAACCTCGCACTACGAGGGGTAGTGCGAGAAAGTATCAGGTATCAGGTATCAAGTATCAAGGAAGATAAGAAACCGCGGATAATTATTTCCGCGATTGAACATGAATCCGTGCGGGAGACCGCGCGTGACCTTGAGCGCGAGGGAGTCGAAATTGTGGAAATTCCGGTTGATTGGCAGGGGTTTGTGGATTTGAAAAAGCTGGAGGCGGCTTTGAACGAGCAAACGGTTTTGGTCTCGATTATCTACGCGAATAATGAGATTGGGACGGTGCAGCCCATTTCTAAAATCGCCAAGATTTTAAGCAATTTTAAGAAGGGAATTTCCAATTCTCAATTCTCAATTTCCAAAAAAAAACTAATCGGCAATCCTCAATTTCTAAACCCTAGTGGCCATACCCTATACCCTATTTTTCACACCGATGCGGCGCAGGCATTCCAGTTTTTGCCGTGCAATCCGTCCGAGCTCGGAGTTGATCTGATGACAATTTCCGCCCATAAAATTTATGGGCCGAAGGGGGTCGGGGCGCTGTATGTAAGCGACAAGCGACAAGAAACAAGAAACAAGGGACAGGAGACAAGCAACAAGGGACAAGCGACCAGCGGCGAGAATTTCTTGTCTCTGGTCACTGGTCGCTTGTCTCCAATCATCACCGGCGGAGGGCAGGAATTCGGATTGCGGTCAGGTACGGAAAACGTTTCTTTTATCGTCGGATTTTCCAAAGCCGTTCAGATCGCTGCTTCCGCGCGCGATCGGGAATGTGCGAGAATTTTGAAAATTCGGGATTATTTTTGGAGAAAGCTGAAAGAAATAGTTCCACAGGCGGAACTCAATGGAAGCATCAAGGGTCAAGGATCAAGTATCAAGGAAGAGGGGAAGGGAACTTCTTTCCTCCCGAATATTTTAAACGTATATTTTCCCGAGATGAGCGCGGAGTACCTTATTACAAAACTGGATTTTCTCGGTGTCGCGGTTTCTTCAGGATCAGCGTGCCACACTCGAGCGGCTCAACCGTCCCACGTACTTACAGCCCTCGGATTTTCCAAAGAAAAGGCGGGGCAGTGTGTCCGTTTCAGTTTCGGGCGGCCGACTAAAAAGATTCATATTGACGCGGCCCTGAAAAAGATTAAGACTGCGTTATTGTAGAGCCTTTTGAATTTATGTATTCAATGCCAGTGGGTTTCTTGGGGCAGATTTGTCCCCAATTCCACGATCGTGGAATTGGGGACAAATAGAAAAGAAAAATATCCGACTCCGAAATCCCGTTGGTATTGGGTTATTCACCAAGCTTTGACATTAAAAATTCATCTGCGAAATGCTATAAAAGAAAAGAAATCTTGCGCGGAATAATCATAACCATATAATAAGATTTATGAAAAATCAAAAAAATAATAAATTTCTGTGGGTAAGCGCGGTGTTCGCTGCGGTTTTTTTGATTGTTGCAACCTTTGCGCCAGTGCCTGCACAGGCGGATGTTCTAGACTTTTTAAGGGGACTTGTCGCGCCGTTTTTCGGCGCGCATACGACGACAACACTTTCTTTGTCTTCTTCTTCGCCCCGGGTGGGGATGGATCAGCCCCAAGTTTCTCTTTATAAACCAGTCATTGACTACGAACGGGCAGTTGTGGCGGCAGTTAAAAAAGCTTCGCCGGCGGTCGTTTCGATTACTGTTTCAAAAAACGTTCCGATACTGGAGAATTGCCCATCAAGCCCGTTTTCAAATCTTCCGCCGGAGTTCCAACAATTTTTCGGAGACCAGTTTCCGCAGTTTTCAGTGCCGTGCGAGAAGGGAAGTAAATTGCAGGAAGTCGGCGGGGGGAGCGGTTTTATCATTTCATCCGACGGGCTTATTCTTACCAATAAACATGTCGCAGGGGATTCGAGCGCGTCGTACACGGTTTTTACGAATGATGGGAAGAAATATGACGCGAAGGTGCTTGCAAAAGACCCGTTGCAGGATTTGGCCGTGATTAAAATCAGCGCGTCGGGACTTCCGACGGTTGAGCTCGGCGATTCCGACGCGGTTGAGCTTGGACAGACGGCGATTGCGATCGGGAACGCGCTCGGAGAGTTCCGCAACACGGTTTCGGTCGGCGTTATTTCCGGTTTGTCGAGAAGTGTCACGGCGTCCGGTCCCGGGGTCGGGCAAGAAACAATTGAGGGCGTTATTCAAACCGACGCCGCCATCAATCCGGGAAATTCCGGCGGGCCGCTTTTGAATCTCCGGGGCGAAGTGATTGCGATAAATACGGCTATTGCCGTGGGCGCCCAAAACATCGGTTTCGCGATTCCGATCAACGGGGCAAAGCGCGATATTAATTCGGTAAAAAAGACGGGCGATATCGAGACGCCGTTTTTGGGCGTTAGATATTTGGCAATTACTTCTGACATCGCAAAAAAGCAGAAACTTCCGGTGGATTATGGCGCTTTGGTTCGGGGATCGGACGACGGACCCGCTGTCACGCCCAGTTCTCCGGCGGAGGCGGCCGGTATCGTGGCAGAAGATATTATTCTCGAATTGAACGGAAAGAAAATCAATAAAGATTATCCGCTTGGCACAGCTATCTCGCGGTTTAGCGTGGGGGAGAGCGTGACTTTAAAAATCAAGCGAGGCGAAAAAGAACTTAATCTCAAGGTTGTTCTCGCAAAACGGCCGAAGGTCGAATAGTAGGTAGAAAATAGAAAGTAGAAGGTAGTGAGTGAGCAGAATTTGCGCTTGCTCGCATAAGCTTTTATACTAAAAATATCCATGGCGAACTTCCATCGTTTTACAATTAAGGCTCAAGAGGCTTTACAGAATGCCCAAGAGCTTGCCGCGAGTAAAAATCATGGCGAGCTGAAGGCGCTCCATTTGTTGTCTGCTTTGCTTGAAGATCAGCAATCGCTTGTGATCCCCGTTCTTTCACGTTCCGGAGTGAACCTCGAAAAACTCGATGAGCACATAGAGCTCGAACTCGGGCGGATCCCAAAAATTATTGGGAGTTCGACTGTGGGGCAGTTGTACCTCTCGCAAGAGCTTATGAAAGTGCTTGACCAGGCCGCGAAAGTCGCGGCACAGCAGAAAGACGAATTTGTTTCCTGCGAACACATGCTTCTCGCGATTATCGATACGCCTTCGTCTGCGAGGAATGTCTTGGAGCAGTTTGGAGTTCGGAGAGAAACGGCGTTTCGCATATTGGCCCAACTTCGCGGGTCGGTTCGCATCACGGACGAAACTCCGGAATCGAAATTCCAGGTACTCGAAAAATATTCAATCAATATAAGCGAGAAAGCGAAGGCGGGGAAGCTTGATCCTGTGATTGGTCGCGAAGAAGAGCTGCGCCGACTCATGCAGGTTCTTTCCCGGCGCACGAAAAACAACCCGGTTTTAATAGGGGAGCCGGGCGTTGGGAAAACAGCGGTTGTGGAAGGGTTGGCGCAGAGAATTGCGTCGGGAGATGTGCCGGAACCCTTGAAAAATAAGCAGATTTTGATGCTTGATCTCGGTGCTCTTATTGCCGGAACCAAGTTTAGAGGGGAATTCGAGGATCGTCTCAAGGCTTTCGTAAAAGAAGTGACGAACGCAGCCGGCCAGATCATTCTTTTTATTGACGAGATTCACACGATCGTCGGAGCTGGCGCCGCGGAGGGGGCCGTAGACGCTTCAAATTTATTGAAGCCAGCGCTTGCTCGTGGCGAGCTGCACGCAATCGGGGCAACCACAATAAGGGAATATCAGCGATATATAGAAAAAGACGCCGCGCTTGAGAGGAGATTCATGCCAATTTTTATCGAAGAGCCGACTATTGAAGATTCCATCGCGATCCTCCGCGGCCTTAAGGAAAAATATGAAATTCACCATGGCTTGCGTATTAGCGACGAAGCTATCGTCGAGGCGGTAAATCTTTCTGCCCGTTATATCACCGATCGGTTTTTGCCCGACAAGGCAGTCGATTTGATTGATGAAGCCGCTTCTGCGCGGCGACTCGAGACAGAAAGCTTGCCTAAGGAAATTGATGCGGTACGGCGAGAGGTCACTCGTCTTGAAATCGAGCGTCAGGCATTAAGCAAGGAAAACCCAAAGGCACCTCGGCTTAAGGAGATTGATAAAGAATTTAAGGCTTTTAAGGTGTCGAACGATGAACTTTCCGCGCGGTGGCATTCGGAGAAGCTGAAATTTGAGACACTTCATCAATTACGGCAAAAAATTGATGTGTTGCGTCGCGAGGCGGAAATCGCCGAGCGCGAGGGAAATCTTGAACGCGTCGCGCAGATTATGTATGGCGAGCTCCCGCAAGCAGAGAAGGATTTTCGGGTGTTCGAGAAGAAAAACTTTGGTGGCGGCGACTCTAAAAAAGGGAAGAAAGAATCCGAGCGATTTATAAAAGAAGCGGTTGATAAAGAAGACGTTGCCGCGGTTGTTTCCGTTTGGACGGGGATTCCGCTCCGACGGATGCTTGAATCCGAGAGCGATAAACTTGTGCGAATTGAAGATGTGCTTAGCCGGCGGGTGGTTGGGCAGGAAGAGGGTATTAAGGCTGTCGCAAATGCTCTCCGGCGCGCGCGGACCGGACTGGCCGATGACAACAAGCCGTTGGGATCCTTTATGTTTTTGGGCCCGACAGGAGTGGGGAAGACCGAGCTTGCGATGGCGCTTTCGGAATTCATGTTCAACGACGAAAAGTCGCTTATTCGGATAGATATGTCGGAGTTTATGGAACGCCACGCTACAAGCCGGCTTATCGGTTCTCCTCCCGGGTATGTTGGGTACGAAGAAGGTGGGCAGCTTACAGAGTTAATTAGGCACAGGCCTTATAGCCTTATACTTTTCGATGAGATAGAAAAGGCTCATCCGGAGGTTTTCAATCTTTTGCTGCAGATTCTTGATAATGGGCGCCTTACCGATGGCAAGGGCAAAGTCGTCAATTTCAAAAATACCATCATCATCATGACCTCGAACGTCGGAAGCCAGTATTTGAAAAACATGTCCCGTATTGGGTTTAGCGTTGCGGGAGAGGAGAGCGCCAAGGAAAAAGAGGACGGAAATTATCGCGGCAAGGTTATGGAATCGCTTCGTGAGAGTTTTCGACCGGAGTTTTTAAATAGAATTGATGAAATTGTTATATTTAAACCTCTCGGCAGAGATGATATCTCAAAGATCGTCGATATACAGATCGGGTTGATTTCAAAAAGACTCCAAGCCCGGAATATCAAAATCGACGTGGGCGAAGCTGCCCGAGAATTCCTCATTAAAGAAGGGTTTAGCACGGAATTCGGCGCGCGGCCATTGAAACGTCTTATCCAGAAGGTTATCCTTGATAAATTAGCTGATAAGATTGTCCGTGGCGAACTTAAAGATGGCGGAAAAATTAAAGTCAATTTTAAAGCAGATTCCTTGGTCTTTAGCTCTTAGGGCATTTGTCTTCGGCGCAAGCTGGTTGCTTCTTCCTTTTTGGGCTTTTCTCTTGTTATCGCTTTATTTTTATCTTTTTCCGTTCTTCCAGCCGGTTAGGTTTGCCGTCCATTTTGCCATACTCATCTTTTTCATGGCGGCGGCTTCCTTAGGATTCGTAGCCGCCGTTTTTTTTTCCATCGTTTTTTATCTTCTTCTGGGGTTAAAGGATTTTCGTTTTACCGATCGGAGGTCCGCGTATGAGACATTTCTTATTCTTTTTGTATTCATGTTTGCCTCCCGTTTTTATTTCTTTTTTGAGACGCGGCAAGGGATTTCCCCGCTTTTCTACGTTCTCTTTTTTGGCATCATTTTTTTCTTCTTAAGTCGCGGGCTTTTTGGGTATTCGGCTACTTCATTCGAGCTTGTTCTAAAGAATCGTTCGCAGGTCTCTCGTTTTATCCTCGCGGTTCTTTTATGCCAGCTTATGCTTGGGATTGCGGTACTGCCTCTCGATTTTCTGTATCAAACCTCATTTTTTTTCCTTTCAGCGGTGGTTCTCATAGAATCTGTTTTCGATTACCTGTATGGAGTTCTAACTTCCCGACGACTTCTCGCTAATTTTTCAATTTTTTTTGTTTTCGTCGTTATAATTTTGGGGTTTGCCCCCTGGAGTTTGTAGTTGCATTTTATGCCGAATGGGTTTGCGTTGCGCAAGATATTTCAAGTAATATAAAGGTGAGATGAAAAAAATTACTAAGCTTGTGATTCCGGTTGCCGGCATGGGTACGCGGTTTTTACCTGCGACAAAAGCTATGCCTAAGGAGATGCTCCCAATCGTCGACAAGCCCATCATTCAATACATCGTGGAGGAAGCCGTTGCGTCCGGCATTAAGGATATTATTCTTGTTACTGGCTGGCACAAAAGAAGCATTGAAGACCACTTCGATTATCCGTATGAACTCGAGAAGCGTCTCTTGGAAAGCGGCAAGGAAAAGCAGGCGGCGGAGGTTCGAGAAATCGCCAATCTGGCGAATTTCATATATATTCGCCAAAAAGGTCCGTACGGCAACGGTACGCCGGTTTTGAATGCCAGGCAGGTCGTTGGCGAAGAACCATTTGCCGTGATGTGGGGGGATGAGTTTATTTATTCGAACCCGCCGCGTCTCAAACAGTTGATTAGCGCATACGAAAAATACGGGAAACCCTGTATTTCCGCGGTGCGTGTTCCCGAAATCCAGACGAGTAAATATGGCATTGCGGATGTTTCTCTCGTTCACGATAATGTGTATAAGATTAATCGGATCGTAGAAAAGCCGAAGGCGGGTGAAGCTCCATCAAATCTTGCCGCGCATGGCGCGTATGTCCTTCCCCCCGACATTTTCGATATTCTTGAGAAGACACCACTTGGTCAAGGCAATGAGTTATGGCTTGTGGATGCAATCACCGCTCT
>Ga0209541_10003026_pt1 | contig 31231 bp, 32 predicted proteins | sample RifCSPlowO2_01_FD_184027 | JGI IMG/M metagenome (GOLD analysis project Ga0209541, IMG submission 184027) | Groundwater microbial communities from Rifle, Colorado - Rifle CSP2_plank lowO2_0.1 (SPAdes) (version 2) | ecosystem: Environmental > Aquatic > Deep subsurface > Groundwater | place... | reverse complement strand
CCTATGTTACGAACGCCTGATAAAAGAGGCGGATAAAAAGAATTTTGCCAAAGATTATTCCCTGATCGCCGACCGCGGGTATCTCGAATATCTAAAAAGCCCGGAATTCAATGAAGCGTTCAATTACTATAATAAAAATGCCAAGCTGACCCTCTGGGCTGACGCGAACGGGTATCCCGCGATTATTACCTATACCATCCGCGCGGTGCCGTCCGACTCGGCAACAATGCTCAAAGATAAGCAGGTAAATATAGTTTTTAAGGTGGTAATTTCGGATATTAATAAGGAAGTGAAAATTGATGTGCCGAAAGATTCCAAAACTTTCGATGAAATATCCGGAGGCAGTTTAAGTATCGCGCGAATGAAATCCCGAGACGCGCGCCGCACGGCGGACTTAAGCCAACTGCGGGTTGCAATGGAGCTTTATTACGATAAGAATAACAGCTATCCAGAGAAGTTGAGTGGTATAAGTTCTGATGTCATGCAAATTATTCCGACTGACCCCACAACAAAGGCGCAGTACTACTATACTTACCGCACTCTGAAAAATTCTCGCGATGCGTATCATCTCGGAACGAGTCTCGAGAGCGCGGATGCGAGCGGACTCGCAAACGATAAAGATTGCAATTCCAAAACCGGAAAAGGCTGCGGTTCGAAAGGGAGCGGAGTCTGGTCAAGTACTGCGGGATTTGACGGAGATGATTCAAGGGGCTGCGGAGGAGAAAGTAACCTCCATTGCTACGATATATTATCTTTTTGATTTGTGGAAGAATTGGTTGAGAGTTTAAAAAATACCGGGGTTTTAAAGACGCCGAATATTATTGGGGCGTTTTTGAAAATTGATAGAAAAGACTTTGTTCCTAAAAGTCTAGAGAGGTCGGCATATCTCGACGAAGCGCTTCCGATTGGGGAGGGGCAGACAATTTCCCAGCCGTATACCGTCGCTTTCATGTTTGAGCTTTTGGAGCCGAAGAGAGGAGAGAAAATAATGGATGTTGGGCACGGGTCCGGATGGACAACGGCGCTTTTGTCCGAAATCGTAGGCAAGGAAGGAAAAATTTACGCGTTTGAGCGAGTTCGGGAGCTTTGCAAGTTCGGGGAAAGAAATTTGAAAAAATATCCAGAGCTTTTTCAAAGAGTTTCTCTTTTTTGCAGGGATGCATCTCATGATTTGCCAGAGAGCATTGATGGAATTATCTGCGCCGCAGAATTATCCGAAGTTCCTGCGGAATGGAGAGAGAAGATTAAAATCGGTGGCCGTTTGGTTTATCCTAAAGATGGGGCGATATTTAAGGAGATTAAGACAAAAGAAAATGGCTTCAGGAAACAAAAATATCCAGGATTTGCCTTCGTCCCGTATATTCAGGATCAGGCTTAAATTTCAGAAAACGCTTTTGCTTATTTCTTCGAATTTTGCTATTTTTTGAGTGAATAAACTTGGTTGTTTTCCAACTGAATATGAAGGGAGAAATCAATGATTCAAGTCGTAAGAGTGGGAACTAAAATCGGAACTGATGTTCGAGGACAAAGCTGTTTTACCGAAATACGCAATTTGGGTATCAGGAGCATCATTGATGTGAAAACTGCTCGGGTCTACCGTCTCGAGGGGATTGAACCCGATGATGCGTCAGAACTTGCCGAGAACCTTTTCGCAGACCAGCTTACCCAGAGTTTCACCGTAAACTATCCGCTGATCAAAAACGCGGCTCGCTTGATCGAAGTCGCTTACAAGCCCGGGGTAATGAATCCGGAGGCGGCGTCGATCATGAAAGCTGCGCATAATCTAGGCATTGATCTTGACGCGGTAGACTCAAGTACCGAGTACGGGTTCTTTGGAACTCCGCCGGATGAAGATATCCAATTCATTTGTGATCGGCTACTTGTGGTGAGTAAGACTGTCGAGAGAATCGTCATCGAACCGCCGACTTCGCTTATCATCTCGGGCAAACGCGGCCCGATAACGATCATTCCCATTCGTCGAATGAGCGACGAGGAATTAATGGGACTATCTAAGAAGCGTGAATGGCATCTTGATCTCGAAGAGATGCAAATTCTCCAGGCGCACGCTCGTGAAATAGGGCGCGATCTGACTGATGGGGAAGGTGAAACATATGCTCAAACTTGGAGCGAGCACTGTAGCCACAAAACTTTTCGAGCGCGACTCATCGTGAACGGGGTAGAAAAAAAACCATTGATCGCCCGAATTAAGGGAACGGTGGAAAAATTTGGGGAAGGCGTGCTCTCTGCCTTTGATGACAATGCCGGCGTTATAGATTTTTTCGCTGGGCAAGGCTTGTGTGGAAAGGTAGAAACTCATAACAGTCCATGCGCGCTCGAGCCCTACGGCGGAGCTATGACAGGAACTGGCGGCGTATTGAGAGATATCTTCGGGGATGGCCAGGGAGCAAAGCCGATTGCATCGACTGATATTTTTTGTTTTGCTCCCCCAGACCTTGACCCAGAGAAACTCCCTGCCGGTTGCTTGAGCCCCCATTATTTATTGCGGCGAGTTGTCGCTGGGGTACGGGACTATGGGAACCGCATGGGCGTTCCAACAAACAACGGCTCGGTCCATTTTCACGAAGACTTCCGAGCAAAACCGACGGTTATCGTCGGTGCGTACGGAATAATTCCGGTGGATAAGTGTCAGAAGGGTAAGCCGCGGCCGGGAGACAGGATTGTTGTTATTGGCGGAAGAACTGGACGGGATGGGATCCACGGCGCGACGTTTTCTTCGGGCGAAATGACCGACCAGACCGCACAGGTTAATGCCAGCGCGGTTCAGATAGGAAACGCAATCGAGGAGAAACGTGCGGGTGACGCAATTCTTAGGTGTCGCGATGAAGGTTTAATCCGCGCCATTACTGATTGCGGAGCCGGAGGTTTCTCATCTGCCATCGGCGAGATGGGAAGCGAGACTGGCGTTCACGTAACTCTTGAGCGGGCGCCGACCAAATATCCGGGAATGTCGCCGGATGAAATCTGGATTTCGGAATCGCAAGAGCGAATGATTCTTGCGGCTGCCGAAAAAGACGTACCTCGAGTTCTCGAGATATGCTGCAGTCTAAATGTCGAAGCGACGGCGCTCGGAGTTTTTACCAATACCGGACGGCTTGTGGTGATGTACGAAAACGAAACGCTCTGCGATCTCAGTATGGATTTTCTACATCATGGCTTACCGCAGCGAGTGCTGAATGCAAATTGGGTGCGCCCGGAATTTGAGGAACCGGGGATACCCGTGCCGAGCGACTGGAGAGAAACCTGCCGCCAAATTCTGAGCCACCTAAATGTATGCTCAAAGGAACCCATTGTGCGGATGTACGATCATAGCGTACAGGGCACAAATGCCCTCGCGCCATTTTCGGGAGTTGACCATGATGGGCCAAACGACGCCGTAGTTTTGACGCCGATTTTGGGGAAAAATTACGGAGTTATTATCAGCCACGGACTGAACCCGATATTGAATCTTATCGATCCGTATTGGGGGAGCGTCTGGGCGGCGATTGAAGCTCTAGCTAACTTTGTTGCTGTGGGCGGAGATCCGAGAGAAGCGAGGCTTATTGATAACTTCATCTGGCCGTATCCCGATGAACAGGAATTGGGCGCGCTAGATCGCTCGGTGGACGCGTGCGTAGATGTCGCGGAGGCATTTAGGATTCCATACATTTCCGGCAAAGACAGCTTGTCGAGCACATATCGCGGGAAAGACGGCACAGTTATCAAAATTCCTCCAGTGCTTTGCATCTCGGTCTTCGGAAAAATTCGGGATGTGAGAAAAACGATCTCTGCGGATTTCAAAGAGAAAGGATCTGCAATCATGCAAGTCGGATTGCGAAAACCGGAGATGGCGGGTTCGGTTTACTACGACCTGCATGGGATAGTTGGCAATAACCTGCCGAAAATCAATCTCAAAGAAACGGTAAAGACGTTCAAAAAACTTCACCGGCTTATTGCCAGAGGAGCAATTCTTTCTTGCCATGATATTTCGGAGGGCGGGCTTTTTACAACCCTCGCGGAGATGTGTTTTGGCGGAGGCATGGGCGCATCGCTGGAACTCGGGTACGCGCGTGAAGAAAAAGAGAGAATAGACTTTCGGCTTTTTAACGAGACTGCCGGGGGCTTTCTCGTTGAAGTGAGAGACATGGATGTTTTTGAGATTCAATCTTCGGGAATACCCGCGGAGGAAATTGGCCGCACAATTGCAAGCGAAGTTATCAGTGTCCATAATCGCGGCCATGTTTTCCGTGCTGATCTCGATGAATTGAAAGAAGCCTGGCAGAAACCAATGAAGGAGGTGTTCCATTGAGACCAAATATCTGTATTTTAAGAACAGACGGCACAAATTGCGACCCGGAAACCGCCAACGCTTTTCTCAAAGCAGGCGGCAATCCAGAGCTCGTGCACATAAACCAGCTCCGGAGCGGCACCCGCCGCCTCCGGAGCTACCAGATACTCGCGATTCCGGGCGGGTTTTCTTACGGGGATGATGTGGCATCGGGAAAAATTCTGGCGATTGAGCTGATTTCATTTCTGCACGACGAGCTTCAGGAATTCGTTGATGCAGGGAAACTTGTCATCGGAATATGCAATGGGTTCCAGGTGCTCGTTCAATCCGGACTCTTACCGTTAAATACTATACGCATTCGGTACGCAACGCTCGAGATTAACGATTCCGGAAAATTCGAGTGCCGGTGGATAAAGCTCATCACAGAAAAGGGAAGTCCGTGCGTTTTTACCCGCGGGTACGATAGTGAGATAACGCTTCCGGTTGCCCACGGCGAAGGCAGTTTCCTCGTGAATACGCGATGGCCGGAAATCGGCGAGAATAAGAATTGCGTAGCCCTACGATATTCCGAGGGTGGCCAGCCGGCTGATTTTTATCCAGCGAATCCAAACGGGTCGCTTTATTCTATCGCGGGAGTATGCGATCCATCCGGCCGGATCTTTGGGCTCATGCCGCATCCGGAACGCTTCGTTGAATTCTCCCAATTCGATAACTGGCGAAGGGAATCGATAGCTAAGCCGCACGGTTTGCAGATGTTTGAAAATGCTGTGAACTTTGCGGTAGATCTGTGACGATTTCTCTTCGCCCCGAACCGAGCCCGTCGCGTACGCAAGTGCGAGACGGGCTCTTTTTATGCTAAAATTATTTTTATATGCCGATTTCAAGGGAAATTAAAATCGCGGCGCTTGGATTTTTTCTGCTTTTATTGCTCACAGCACTTTATTGGTATTCGTCAAAGGAGCCTCAGCCGACGCTGGCAGAAACAGTTTCGGTAACAGTTCCGGAGGGTTTTAATGTTTATCAAATCGCGTCAGCGCTTGAGTCCGCGGGAGTCGTCTCGCGTGAAGAATTTTTGAAAGAAGCGATTAGCGAAGAAGGATCCTTGTTCCCGGACACATATGATTTTTTTAAAGATTCCAAGCCGAAAGTCATTCTCGCGAGAATGAAAAAAAATTTTGAAGAGAAGACGGCTATTTATGATAGCGATATAGAAAGGCAGGAAAAAAATATGCGCGACATCGTCATAATGGCCTCGCTTCTCGAAGAGGAGGCGGCTTTGGAGAAAGATCGAAAACTTATCTCCGGAATTTTATGGAAGCGGATTTCGCTCGGTATGCCTTTGCAGGTGGACGCCGCACTGACCTACGCGACCGGCAGAGCGTCGCATAAGCTTACCGACGAAGACTTAGCGCTCGACGATCCGTATAATACCTATAAATATAAAGGGCTTCCGGCTGGGGCGATTTCGAATCCCGGGATTGGCGCGATCGAAGCCGCGATAAATCAGACTCTCTCGCCGTATCTTTACTATCTTTCCGATTCGAAAGGCGTTATCCACTATGCGAGGACTTTCGAAGAGCATAAACTGAATAAAACAAGATACTTGCGTTAAGGAAGGAGCAAGAAAATGATATTTAACAAATTATTATTCGCCCTTGTGGGCGTTTTTTTCTCTGCGAGCTTGGCTTTTGCGAGCGAAAGCCCGGAGAAGAAGCTTCATAATGCGTTTAAAGAAATCCAATTGCTTTTTGAAAGGCAAGCCTCAAAAAGAGAATGGTCGTTATCGCTTGCAAGAATTTCGCGGGATCTATTTGATCCCAGAAATGCCCGATCCGTATCATTGCCTAACGTGCCAGATATATGTGGTTGCGGAGGCATGGGCATTTGGTCTACAAGAACAACTATGAGAGGGGATATTATTAAGGTTCAAGCATGGATCTTGCGTGTCGATCTCGAGGGCAAAAAATGGTTCTCATTCTGGCAGTTTGAGTTTGTGTTCCGGAATGGGGGATGGTATCTACATAACTATTCATAAAAAGGAGGGGTCATGAACAGTCATCATATTGATCTTCATGCTAGAACTCGAGGAGCCTTCTTGGAAGACAGGCTAGATGGGCGTAATGTATCTCTAAATGGGATTCGAGAGGAAGCGCCGAAAGCAGCGTCATTGGCCGAAAAACCAAAAGTTTTTGTGATTCACAACGCAAGATGCGTCAGCTGTGGTGTTCCTTTGACGTCAATGTCTCCATACCCAGATACTTGCGAAAGGGTTATTTGCGTCGGGGATAGGATAAGAGCCACCGCGGATTTGCATGAAAAAATTGCTTATCTCGAACGTGAATTGCGTAAGCACAGTGGGAATACGCCCGAAGTCGAATTCGAGAGAGATAGAACGGAGCGAGTCAAAGAACGGTTAAAAGAGTCCTGTAAGAAGAATGGTCTCAAGATTTATCGGCTCAGAGTTTCTATCAGCGAAAACGAACAATTGATTGACGAATGGAAAAGAGCATACAACAATCTTTGGGGAAGAAGACACAAAGGAGAAGAAAATGAGGGGTGAAAGCGTCGTCGCTTTCACCCCTTTAAAAATTTCCAAATTTAGATTATATTTTAAGCGTTATGGAGAAAAAGAAAAAGAAGGTTTTCGTTGCGATGAGCGGAGGGGTAGACAGCTCTGTCGCGGCTTTGTTGTTACAAAAACAGGGATACGAAGTGATTGGATGTCACTTCATGTGTTGGGAGGGGTGCGATTCGAACGAAGATAAGCGCGACGCAATGCGTGTTGCGGCGAAACTCGGGATTCCCTTTCGCGTTTTTGATTTTAGTGAAGAATATAGAGAGAAAGTTTTTAATTATATGATCCGCGAATATGCCGCGGGAAGGACGCCGAATCCAGATGTCGTCTGCAATTCGGAGATTAAATTCGGGATTTTTCTTGAGAAGGCCTTATTCATGGGCGCCGATTTTATCGCGACTGGACACTATGCGCGTCGCGAGGAAGCTCGGCTTCCACTTGGAAGCCGAGCTTCCAAGTTGCTTGAGGCGAAAGATAAAACAAAAGACCAGTCATATTTTCTCTGGAAGCTGACCCCGGAGCAGATTTCAAAATCACTTTTTCCAATCGGGGATTATTTGAAAAGCGAAGTCCGGGAGATCGCAAGAAAAGCCGGCTTAGTTACGGCGGATAAAAAAGATTCGCAGGGGCTTTGTTTCGTCGGCAAAGTGGATTTTCAGGATTTTTTGCGCGAGTATTTACCGACGAGGCAGGGGAGCGTGCTCAATTCGAGCGGAAAAATTTTGGGAACGCACGACGGAGCATATTTTTTCACACCCGGCCAGCGGCACGGAATAAAATTGGGTGGATTTTCGGAACCGCTTTATGTTGCTCGAACGGACAGGGAAACCAATACCGTTTTAGTCGCCGAGGGGGCTTCCAACCCGATTTTATATAAAAAAGAAATTTTTATTTCCGAAACGAATTTGTCCGGCGAAATTCCGGAAAAAATTTCCGCGCGGATTAGATATCGCCAACCCTTGCAATCCTGCCACATCGAAAATTCAAAAGTAATTTTTGATTTTCCCCAGCGCGGAGTCGCTCCAGGGCAATCGATCGTTTTTTATGCAGGCGAACGCCTTTTGGGAGGAGGAATAATCGAGAAATAATTCAGTTGCTAAAAATCTCTTTTTGTATTAAAATTGAAATCAAAATTTAGTACACAGAAAGGAGGCAAAAATGAGGTCTCAGTATAGCGGGACACTGGACCCGGCCACTAAAGAGCTTTTTCAGCCGGACACTCTGGCTCTTGACGAGTATATGAGTAAGAGGAAATCAAGAGTACTCGGGCCAGAAAAGGAACTGATGTTGGCTATTCTTGAAGACGCTGTGCATTGCTTCCAAAAATATATTTTTGCGAAATACTCGAAAGAGAGAGCGTGGTTTAACGATGCAGAAGCATGGCTCATGCTCATGGACGATAGTGATAGGGATCTTTTTTCTTTCGTTAATATTTGCAATGCCCTCGAGCTAGACCCAAGCTACTTGCGTCAAGGATTAATCAAGTGGAAGAGTCGTCAATCTCAGTCAGAGATTAAGAGGCGAGTATGAAACGGCGGGCTATGCGCGAAGCAAGCCCGCCGCCTTTTTTTTGGCGAAATTCTATGCTAAAATATTTTCATGTCCTCGAATGAGTTGCGGAAAAAATTTCTCCAATTTTTCAAATCAAAGGGGCATGCGATTGTGCCGTCTTCCTCACTTCTGCCGGACGATCCGTCCGTGCTTTTAACGACTGCCGGAATGCAACAGTTTAAAAAATATTACACGGACGAGGCGGATCCGATGCGCGATTTTAAATCCAAAAGCGCGACTTCGGTGCAGAAATGCTTCAGGACTTCGGATATCGATGAAGTCGGCGACGAGTGCCACCTTACTTTTTTTGAAATGCTTGGAAATTTTTCGTTTGGAGGATATTTCAAAAAAGAAGCCATAGCTTATGGAAAAGAATTTTTTGATTCAATTGGGCTTGAAATCGAATATGTCACGGTTTTTTCCGGCGATAAAAATGTCCCATTCGACGAAGAATCGTTTAAGATTTGGGGAGAGCTCGGTATAAAAGACATAAGAAAATGCGGCAGAGAAGATAATTTTTGGGGTCCGACGGGAGCAGAAGGACCTTGCGGTCCGACGACGGAGATTTATATAAATGGCCTTGAAGTTTGGAACATAGTTTTCAACGAATTCTACCAACAACCGGACGGAGTTTTGAAAAATTTAAAAACGCCTGGGGTTGATACTGGGATGGGACTCGAAAGATTAGCAATGGTTTCGCAAAAAAAACAAAATATTTTTGAGACGGACCTGTTTTCTCAGATTTTAGACATTCTTCCGGGGACCATATCAGAGCGCCAAAGAAGAATTATTTCAGATCATTTGCGAGCCTCGACATTTTTATTTTCCGATGGCATTGAGCCTTCGAACAAAGAAGCGGGTTATATACTGAGAAGACTTTTGAGGAGAGCTTTGGTGTATGAATACATCAGTTCTATGCCGCCGCAGATTTTCGAATCGGCAATGATCGAAGTGATAGAAAATTATGGAAGTTTTTATCCGGAATTGAAGTCAAAACAGGAAAATATCATCAAAGCATATTGGATGGAGAGGGAAAAATTTTCCAAAACTCTTGCAAAGGGGATTAAAGAGTTGGAAAAGAGCGAAAGCATTGACAGCAGGAAGGCGTTCAATCTATACGAAACATTCGGCTTGCCTTACGAAATAATAAAAGAATTCTCCGGGTCAAAATCGAGCAGTTTGACGCGCGATAGTTTTGACGAAGAATTCAGGAAACACCAAGAAAAGTCTAGGGCCGGCCAGGAAAAAAAATTTGGAGGGCATGGACTTATGCTGGATACGGGAGAGCTTAAGGCGAAAGACGATGAAGAGCTAAAAAAAGTGACTTGCCTCCATACGGCGACGCATCTTCTGCAGGCGGCGCTTAGAAAAGTATTGGGAGAAGAAGTAAGGCAGATGGGGTCAGATATTACTGTTGAAAGAACACGTTTTGATTTCAGTTTTCCGAGAAAACTCACGGAAGAGGAGATAAAAAAAACCGAGGATCTTGTCAACTTCGCTATATCGCAGAAACTCGAAATAAAAATGGAAGAGATGGATATTGATAACGCCAAAAAATCAGGAGCGCTTTATTTTTTTAAGGAAAAATATCCTACGCGAGTCAGGGTTTATAGCGCTGGAGATTTTTCAAAAGAGCTGTGCGGAGGGCCGCATGTCAAGAATACTCAAGAAATCGGAAGATTTGCTATAATTAAAGAGGAGGCATCCGCTTCTGGGGTGAGGAGGATTAGAGGAAAAATTATTCCTTGATGTTTTTTTCTCGGCTGAAAAAAGAGATAAATATTCTAGTTTTTGATATCGGGAGTTCCTCGGTCAATGCTTCGCTTTTGTCAAAAAAAGAAAACGAAATACCCGCTTTTTTATCTTTTTCATATCTAAGGCTACCGCTTCTGGAAAATCCAGATTTCAAGCATATTGAGCGGCACGCAAGGAAAGCGATTAAGGAAATTGCCGAAGAGATTTGCAAAAAGAACATAAAAAAAATGCCCACTCTGATTTATTTGATGCTGTCAGTTCCATGGTATTTTTCAGAAACAAAAAGCGTAAAAATACAAAGGCGCGAAACTTTTAAAGTTACTGCGGAATTGGTCAACAAAATAATGGAAGACGAACTAGAGCTTTTTGAGCGCAAAGGCAAAGAGAAATTAGATGACCCGGACGGCATCGAAATTCTAGAGAAGGAAAAGATGAACTTTATAGTGAACGGATATCCGATTGAAAATCCTTATGGAAAAGAAACGAACAAACTTGAACTTTCTATTTACATTAGCGCCGCAAGAAAAAGGTTCGTAAAAAATATTGAAGATATACTAATGCATTTTTTTGGCAACGCGGAAATTAAGTTTGCTTCCGAACCATTCTCTCTTTTTGGAATTTTATCAGAGATGGTTAATCCAAAAGATGGTTATCTTGTTGTTGATGTCGGTGGAGAGGTTACAGAGATTTATTTGATTCGCGGCGGGATTTTAGAGGACACGAAGAGTTTTGTATGGGGGGCGAATCTTGTAATAAGGCGGGTTGCTTCATCGTTGAATATCGGCTTAGGAGATGCGCTTTCATTTTTTGCGGCGCGAACTGGCGGGGATATAAAAGACTCCACTGACGAAAAACTTTCTTCGGCGGCGCTGGGGATTTGCACGGAATGGCAGAGTTTTCTTGCTAAATCGCTTTCCGAGCTTGGCAAGGAGAAACCGTTGCCGCAAACCCTTGTTATTCTTGGTGGAGTTGCCGGGAGCGATATATTGAAAAAATGCCTTAATTCTCCCGATTTCTCTTCTTTCACGATTTTAGGCAAGCCTTTTAACATAGTTAGTTTTATTCCAGAGAATTTCAGCGAAAAAATATTAACATCTGGTGTGGATCGTAAAGATTCCAAAATGACGCTACCATTACTATTAGCGCTAAGCGCACTAAAATATGGCAGGCGAAAATAATCCAATAGAACGTGACCCCGCTTCGGGACGGCCACTGATGAGGGATATAGCTACCAAGTCGTCAAGATCCAGGCTTCCTTTGAGATTTATAGAAGAAAAATCGGTCAAAAAAGCGGCAATTCTTTTGAAGAAAAAAAGTGTGGCAAAAATAGCACCCCTGAATAAATTTAATGCCTTTATTTTATGCGGGGCAATTATATTGCTGGCTACAATGTTTATCTTTGCCAAATCACTTTCGGAGGTTATAGTATCAGTGACGCCACAGCAGGATATCTTCGATGTGGAAAGCAATCTTGAAGCTTCTTCAAATTCGTCGTCCGCGATTTCTCTGGATATTGTTAGCGCGGAGGACACTATCGAGTTGGACGGAAATATAGATAAGACATCAGCGGGAAGCGAGAAAGCAAAAGGGCAGATTGTAATTTTCAACGCATATTCGACAGAGCCGCAGACTCTGGTTGCGACGACGCGATTTGAAACGCCGGGCGGAAAAATCTACCGCATTAGAAGCAATGTCAAGATTCCGGGCGGAAAAATGGAGAAAGGCAAACTTATTCCGGGCCAGCTTGAGGCGACGGTATACGCGGACAAGCCAGGGACGGAACATAATCTCGGCCTTTCGGACTTTACCATACCTGGATTAAAAGGAACGCCTAAATTTGAAAAGATTTACGCAAGATCTAAGACTGAAATATCTGGCGGATCTTCCGGCGAGATTAAGATTGTAACCCAGGAAATCGTAAACAATCTATTAATTCAAGCTCAGGAGAATTTCCGGAGAAGCATGAGGAACAAAATTCAAAAAGACCTCTCGCAAGATGTTTACATTCCAGAAAGCGCGATAGACGTGAAGATAACTTTACTTGGCGCTGAGCCGAAAGTTAATTCTGTTGCTGATAAGGTTCATATAAAAGCGAAGGTTTCTGCGCAGGTCGCGGTACTTAAAACAAATGACTTGGTAAAAGCGCTCTCTGCTAAATATCTAAACCTGAAAAGCGGAGAAAGCGTCGAGATTAGCAATTTGGACGAGCTTAACTTCCAGATTCTAAGCAAGAATTTAGGCGAGAAAAAAATTACTTTCAAAATAACTGGGAAAGCACATTTTGTATGGATATTCGACGAGGCGGCGCTTAAAAAAGATTTAGCGGGTGCTTCGCGCGCGTCGAGGCAGAGTGTTTTTAAGAATTATCCCGGAATCGACCGGGCTGAGATAATTTTTAAGCCGTCTTGGTTAAGATTTTTCCCTTCTGATCCGGATAAAATAAAACTTGACTATCCAGATCTTAAAGATTAAGATATAGTGACGGAAAATAAGGATAAAACAATAGTTCAAGGACAAGTAATAGAGGCTTTACCCAACGCCACTTTCAAGGTTATATTGGAAGACAGCAGGGAAATCCTCGCGCATCTCGCAGGGAAGATGCGTCTTTTTTACATTAAAGTACTTGTAGGCGATAAGGTTAAAGTCGAAATGACGCCTTACGATGAAAAAAGGGGGCGAATAATACAACGATTATAAAATATAAATTGAATGAAGGTTCGAGCTTCAGTTAAGAAAATTTGCAGTTCATGTAAAGTAGTCCGCAGGCGCGGACGTTTGCATGTAATTTGCAAAAATCCGAAGCATAAACAGCGTCAAGGCTAAAAATTATATATGAGAATCGCGGGCATAAATATACCAGATAACAAGAGACTTGAAATAGCCCTTACTTATATATATGGAATCGGAAGGAATTCAGCATCAAAGATTTTAAGAAACGCAGGAATACCTGAAGGAAAACATCCAAAAGATCTCAAGGGAGATGAGATAAACCGCCTGCGCGACGAACTTGAAAAAAATTACAAAGTCGAGGGCGAATTACGGAGGGAAATTTTATTCAATATAAAGCGGCTGAGAGATATCGGATCCTATCGCGGTATGCGCCATTCCAGAGGCCTTCCGTCAAGGGGACAAAGAACAAAAACCAATTCGAGAACTCGAAGAGGAAATGTCCGAAAAACTATGGGTTCTGGGAAGCGTAAACTTGATAAAAAATAGAATATGGGAAAGAAAAGAGTAATTCAAAAAGCGGAGGGGGCTTCAGCTGGAGGCAAGAGCCAATCTGCCTCAAAGCTTCCGAAAAGAAAAATAGATTTCGGTGTTTTGAACATACTTTCAACCTATAATAATACGATTGCCACACTGACTGACCGGGAGGGGAATGTCATATCGTCTTCTTCCTGCGGCGCCTTGGGATTCAAGGGGGCGAGAAAAGGGACCCCTTACGCCGCGTCGAAAGTTTCGGAATTTATCGCGGATAGGGCTAAATTGATTGGGTTGAAGGAAGTTGGGATAAAAGTCAGAGGGATTGGTTCTGGAAGAGAATCCGCGATTAGAACGTTCGCGTCCAAAGGTTTTGAGATACAATTTATCAGGGATTTGACTCCGGTGCCGCATAACGGCCCGAAGCCTCCTAAACCAAGGCGAGTATAATATATGAGAATTTCTTGTAAAATTTGCAGAAGATTGGGAATATCGATTTGCGGGCGCGAAAAATGCGCGTTTAAAAGAAAACCGTATGCGCCGGGCGAGCACGGACGCACCCGTAAATTTTCGAGAGCTTCATCCGAATTCGGGACACAACTTAAAGAAAAGCAAAAACTTAAATTTTTATACAATCTTCGTGAAAGGCAGTTCAGAAATTACATCAGAGAAGCGGAAAAAAGGACGGGCGATTCCGGGGAGAATCTAATGAGGTTTTTGGAGGCGAGACTAGATAACGCAATTTATCGCCTTGGTTTCGCGCAAACCCGCACGCAGGCACGGCAAGCCGTGGTTCACGGACATTTAATGGTAAACGGTCGCAGAGTGAATATTCCGTCTTTCAGAGTTAAGAAAAATGATAAGATCACAATCAAGCAGCAAAGCCTTTCTAAGGGAATTTTCCGCGATTTGGATATATATCTCAAGAAATATGCTCCGCCGCCTTGGCTTTCTTTAGATAAAGAAAAAAAGGAAGGAGCTGTATTAAGTTCTCCCGAAATGGAAAACAATTTACTTTTGGGCTCAAATATTAATTTAAAGGCCATCATCGAGTTTTACTCGAGATAATATTATCAACTAATAGTTAAAGATTGAGTTATGAGTTACACCATTTCAACGCCTTCCCGAATACGGACAGTATCCGAGGAAGAAAATAAAGGAGTTTACGAGATTGATTCTCTGCACCCAGGTTATGGGCATACGATAGGTAATAGCTTGCGCCGAGTTCTTTTGTCGTCTCTGCTGGGAGCCGCGATTACTCGAGTCAAAATTCATGGGATATCCCATGAATTTTCAACGATCCCAAACGTTAAAGAGGATATCATATCGATAATTCTTAATTTAAAGCAGGTTAGGCTATTGATGCATGCCGACGAACCGCAGATTATAAAAATATCCGCGAAAGGAGTTACAAAAGTCGTCGCTGGCGATTTCGAAACTCCGACACAGGTTGAGGTAATGAATAAAGACTTGACAATCGCGACTCTGACTTCCAAAGACGCCAAGCTCGAAATTGAAGCTACGGTTGAGCGCGGCTTAGGCTATATCCCAAGAGAAGTTCTGGAGAAGGAAAAAGTTGAAGTCGGAATGCTTACGTTGGATGCAATTTTTACACCGATAAAGAAAGTGAACTATGAGGTCGAAAATATGCGGGTCGGGGAAAGGACCGATTACAATCGTCTTAGAATCTTGATAGAAACTGACGGAACCATTAATCCGCGAAAGGCGATCGAGGAGAGCGTGCGAACTTTAATCAAACAGCTTGAAGTTCTGGTTTTTGATGAAAATAAGGCTACGAGCGAAATTTCCAAAACAGTAGCGCGCGTTGAAAAAGAGAATGTTTCTGCCGAAGAGGAAAAATCGATTTCCGACGAAGATCCGCTCAAAGTCCGAGTAGAAGATCTTGAGTTTTCATCACGCACTCAAAATGCTCTTAATGCGGCGGGCATTAGGACTGTCGGAGGATTGGTTAAGAAATCCAGAGAGGATCTACTTTCGCTACAGGGGATTGGCGATAAGGCTGTTGAAGAGATAGATGAAGCGCTTTCCAAAATAGGGCTTTCACTCAAAGAATAAGATGAGGCATAGAAAGAAAGGAAGAAAATTTGGCAGAGTTCGGAAAGTTCGCATTGCTTTAATGCGCTCTCTTTTGCGCTCGCTTATCTTGAAAGAAAAGATAAAAACAACGGAGGCGAAGGCGAAAGAAATCAGGCCAAAAGTTGAGAGGCTCGTCACAAAAGCCAAAAATAGCGGACTCGCAGCACGGAGGGATATACTCTCAATATTGCCAGATAGGTCCTCGGCTAAAAAACTTCAGACGGTCTTGGCACCTAAATATCTTGACCGTCGTGGCGGATATACTAGAATAATCAAACTTGGGACTCGTCCTTCGGATCGCGCCCCCATGGCTTTAATCGAATTTGTATAAATATTATGGAGAACGCAGTTTTAGACGTTAAAGGAAAATCTCTTGGACGTGCCGCATCGGCAGCCGCGATAATGCTTCGTGGGAAAAATTCCCCGATGTTTGAACCGAGGATTAGGCCTTCGCATAAATTGACCATTAAAAATGTCAAAGAATTGAATATTCACCCGACTAAATTCAGGACGAAGGTTTATACAGATTATTCCGGATATCCGGGCGGGCTTAAGAAGGTTGGGCTCAAGGAACTCTGGGCAAAAAGCCCGAGAGAGGTTTTCAAGCGCGCCGTTTGGGGAATGCTTCCAAAGAACCGATCACGCAAGCATATTATAAAGAATTTAAAGTTCGAATAAAATGCCTCCGAAGAAAAAACCAGCGCCGAAAAAAATAGCTCCTAAAGCCGTAAAAAAACCGGTTGCTAAAAAGCCGGAAGTAAAGAAAGGCGAGGAACATATTGCGCCTGTCGGCAGATATATCGAGGCTCTTGGCAGAAGAAAAACTTCTATTGCCAGAGTTCGCATTTTTCCAGATACAGCGTTTTCAATTTCGATCAACCAAAAAGCATATGATTCTTATTTTCCAACATTTGAGTTAAAAAATATTGTTGATTTGCCTTTGGAAAAAACAAATCTTCCGAAAAAGTTTTCGATAAGCGTGAAAGTTAACGGGGGAGGAATCCATTCGCAGGCGGAAGCGGTCCGGCACGGAATCTCGAGAGCGCTCGAGAAAATCGAGCCTTCTCTCCGCAAAGTTTTAAAACCATTTGGATACTTAAAGCGCGACCCGAGAATGAAAGAACGCCGCAAATTCGGCCTGAAAAAAGCCCGCAAAGCCCCGCAGTGGGCGAAGAGGTAGTCCCGTTATCCACAGCCAGATTGTTGCCCTTGACCAAATAGTCGGGTATGATGAAAGTGTGAAAAATATAGTGACAGAAAGACAAAAACAGCTTCTTGAAGTTATTTATGACTTCATAAAATCCACGGGATACCCTCCGACCTTTGAAGAGATGCGTGAAAATCTCGGCGTTTCCTCAAATCAGTCAATTGCTGATCTTCTTGAGAAGCTAAAAAAATCAAACGTTATCAAAAAAGAAATAGGCGCGAGGACTCTCGCCATCTTGCCGCTTGGATATGAAATACTCGGCGCGCCTCAGCTCGCTCCCTTTCTTGGCGTAACGACAGCCGGAATGCCAACCGAAGCGATAGAAATTACCGGTGAGTGGCAGGCGCTATCAAGCAATGTGGCCAAACTCCAGTCGGATATTTTTATGCTCCGCATTTCCGGAGATTCGATGATAAATGCCGGAATAGATGACGGGGATGTTGTTTTAGTGCAGACTAAAAAAGAATTTATTTCCAAGGAGATAGTTCTTGCGGAAGTGAACGGCGACTCTACCATCAAACGTTTTATTTCAGAAGATAAACCTCCGTACGTATATTTAAAACCAGAGAATCCGAAATATGAAAATATTATTTTTACGGAAGATGTTCGGTTGAAAGGAAAAGTTATATCAGTTCTAAAAAATGATTATTGGAAGCAGGTTAAATAACTATGCCGACAAAGAAACCAAGCAAAGCTAAAGAAATTATCTCCAAAATTTTTCGAGACGCTGAATTAGCATTTGGTTTGAAAGAATTTGAAAAGATGCCTATATTTGAAACCCTGTACATTTCCGAAGATGAAAAAGGCAAATTTTATTTACAAGATAAAAAATCTGGCCAGCCGCGCCTCGTGTGGAACGAAGCAAATCAGAAAGGTAAACCGGAGGAAATCGTCCGCCAGTTATGGGTTCACAAATTAATATCGGAGTATGGCTATCCAGCAGGCCAGATTGAAATTGAACGCAGCGTACAGTTTGGCCATGAAATACACGCAAAAGCGGCAGACATTGTCATATACAAAAAAGATAAAATTACGCCATATATAATTTTTGAAATTAAAGCTCCAACGGAAAAGAAAGGCATTGAACAATTGAAAACATATTTGAATGCCGAGGGCGCGGAAATCGGCGTCTGGTCCAACGGCAACGAACGCGTGATGCTCTATCGCCCATATCCTCGCGAGTTTGATGATTCTCTTTCGGATATCCCGCGTTTCAACCAAACCATCGACGATTTATTTGAAATGAAACGAAAATGGCCGGAACTCACTCCGCAGTTTGATTTCACCCATATTATCAAGCGCATGGAAGAGCTCGCGCTTGCCGGTTCGGGCGCTAATGTTTTTGAAGAAATTTTCAAAGTTATCTACGCCAAACTCTACGATGAAAAAATGGCCCGCGAGCAAAGAGAAAATGAAGAAGTGCTGTTTAAAAAATACCGCGATCCTGATAAAACATACCAGGTCATAAATGATGAACTTTTCAAAAAAGCAATCAAAGAATGGCCGGATACTTTTGAGCCGACCGATAAAATCCGCCTATCGCCTGATCGGTTGAATGTCTGCGTAGGATTTTTGGAAGGAGTGCGTTTGTTTGAAACCGGTCAAGGAGAGTACGAGCTTATAGATGCCTCTTTTGAATATCTGATTACCGAAGTGTCGCGAGGAAATAAGGGGCAATACTTTACTCCGCGCCATGTGGTCCGAATGTGCGTCCAAATGCTTAATCCAAAACAGGAGGAATATGTTATAGACCCGGCATGCGGCTCCGGCGGGTTTCTGCTTCATTCTATGTATCATGTTTGGGAAAATATGAAAACCGAAGCGGCTCGCAAAAGCTACGCTACAAAATATGTTTTCGGTTTGGATTTTGACGATAATATGCGCCGCATCTCGCAGGCGCTTATGCTTATTGCCGGAGATGGCAAACATCACATATTCAAGCGCGATTCACTCGATTCTCGCGATTGGCAGAGACCCGAGAGCGAGGATGCGCGAGTGGATTTAAAGCCGTTGCTTTTCAAATTTGATAATCCGGCAGACGAGCGGGAAAATCAAAAAACATACCGTTATTTTAATTTTGATTTACTCTTCACTAATCCGCCGTTTGCTGGAGAAAATCCGGAGCAGGGATTATTAAGACAATATGCTCTCGCTAAAAAAGAAGGTGGAAAATTAAAAAATAATGTTGAGCGGCATATTCTTTTTATTGAGCGGACGCTTGATATGATCCGCCCGGGCGGAAGAATGGCGATTGTTTTGCCACAGGGTGTGTTAAACAACACCAACATGGAATATGTCCGCGAATATCTTTTTGGAAAAGCAAGAATTCTAGCTGTCGTTGGGCTTCATGGAAATACTTTTAAACCTCACACGGGAACAAAAACGAGCGTCCTATTTCTGCAAAAATGGACGGATAAGCCCCAAAAAGACTACCAAATTTTTATGGCAGTTTCCAAAAAAGGAGGCAAGGATAATTCCGGGGATTATGTTTATAAAAAAGACGCCGCCGGAAACTATGTCCACGATACCAAGGGTCGCAAAGTTTTAAACCACGATTTAGACGAAATCGCGGAAGGATTTTTGAAATTCACAAAAGAGCAGAAATTTAGTTTTTAAAATACAATGGATGATTCAACGAGTAAATTAAGTAATATATTAAAGATAATTTCTTTGTTTTCAGTTGGTTTTTATGTAGCAGGATTTTTTATTTGGAATGTTTTTCTATTTAGTTTGCAATTCAACGAAATAGAAATTTTGCAGAGCAGATTTATCTATAGCGGTTTTTTCTTTTTCCTCTATTTATGTGTCATCTTTATTATATTATATTTAATTTTTCGATATATACTTCCCACAAATTTAGAAATTTCATTTTTAGATTTAAAATTAATTGATAGAAAAAGAGTATTCCTAACCATTGTATTTTTTATTTTCATAATATTTACTTACAGCATTTATATTTTCCCCCGCATTCCAAGAATATTAGGTGGGGGAAGACCTCTTGCACTTTCCATTATACCAAATAAAACAAGTCTGACTCTAGAAGATTTGGAAAAACTCGGTATCTCTCGTGGAGAAGGCAGCGATACCCAAACCGCAAATTTATGTGTTGCCTACGAGAACTCTCAAATAATTTTGATCTTACTAGGAGATAGGGTTATACGGCTCAATAAATCTCAACTTAATGGAATTGGGGCGCTACCCGAAGAGCGTATACGGCAATTTGAGAGAAATAGTTGTGCTCCATTAGCCAGATTTTGGATTACTTCAGGTTTGTACTAATTTATGATCACTTACTCAATAATCCAAAAATCGCAACTTGAAGGCGCGCATCGGCTGGATGCGGAATACTACCAGCCGGAGTATTTTATTGATTTTACGAAAGGAAATTGGCGACCAATCGGTGAGGTTTTAGAGTTGTGCCAATACGGGCTTTCGCAGGCAATGAATGATGAAAGAAAGGGTTATCCGATTTTCAAAATGGATAATATAGAATACGGCTTTCTTTTTGATGATGATGTGCGATTTGCCGACATTTCAGAGCTAATTTTTAATCAGTTTAAAATTAAAAAAGACGATGTCTTTTTTAATCGTGTTAATTCGGAGGAATTTGTAGGCAGAACCGGTATTTATAAGTTGGATAATTTAAAATCAGTTTTTGCTTCTTATTTAATACGCGCAAGAGTAAAGTCAGGCGGAGAAATTTTAGCGGACTATTTAAATATTTTTCTAAATTCTTCGTATGGTTTGAGGCAGATTAGAAAATATACTAGGCGGGCGGTCAATCAAGCAAATGTAAATGCTGAAGAATTAAAGCAAATAAAAATTGCCGTCTTACCTAAAACAGAGCAGGAAAAAATAGCTGAATTATCAAATAAGTCATCGCAGGAATTCCAAAATTCAAAATCTCTCTACTTTCAAGCGGAAAATTTGCTTTTGGAAGAACTAGGACTTAAGAATTTTGAAGCGGAAAATAAATTGTGGAGTGTAATTGAATTGTCCGAAGTCAAAAAAGCGAATCGCATTGACGCGGAATATTTTCAGCCGAAATATGAGGAGCTTGAATCAAAAATTAAAAAATATGAGCACAAGCCGCTTGAGGGAGTGTTAGAAAATGTTTCTGCTAAATTTGATCCAATCAAACAACCGGATAAAAATTTTAAATATGTGGAACTTTCAAATATCAATGCTTCAATTGGCATTATTGACGGATTTTCTGAAATACTCGGCAAGGAAGCACCGAATAGGGCAAGGCGGGTTTTAAAAGAAAATGATGTAATTGCCTCAAGCGTTCAGGGTTCACTGGAAAAAGCCTCGCTGGTACATGAGAATCAAAAAGATTTTTTGGCATCCACCGGATTTTTCCAATTTCGAAGCAAGGAAATTTTGCCGGAAGCTCTGCTCATACTTGCAAAAAGCATTGTCTTCCAATGGCAATTGGAAAAGCGTTGTGCTGGAACAATTCTAACTGCGGTGCCGAAAGAAAGCATAAATGATATACTCATTCCAATTTTACCAAAACCAATCCAAGAAAAAATTGCCGATTTGGTCCAAAAATCACACGAATCTCGTGAAGAAGCGAAAGCGTTACTAGAAGAAGCAAAACGCAAAGTTGAAGAAATGATTGAGAATAAATGAAAGCCCGATTTTAGCAGTCCTTGACATGGAGTGCTAATTCGAATAAACTCTAAGCATGAATAGATTGGGGGCTAGGGAGGAGAATATCCTTAATTTTATAATCCGGGATTATGTCCGGAACGCTTCTCCTATTTCTTCGGGGAGGATTTTTGAGTCGAAGACCTTCAGATTAAGCCCAGCGACTATAAGGAACGCGATGCTCGAGTTGGACGACGAAGGCTATTTGGAACAGCCTTATACTTCCTCGGGCAGGATTCCAACCGATAAGGCATATCGATATTTTGTTGATAATCTCATGACGCATAAGGGCCCTTCTAGGAACGAGAAAATGGTTTTGGAAGACTTGGTCAGCGAAGTACGCGAGAGGCACGAGATGCTGTTCGAAAATTTCGCGCGCTTGCTCGCGGACGAAGTAGGGCTTTTTTGCGGTATTGCGAGTTTCAATGGAGAGCCCAGGATTGAAGCATATGGGCTTGAGAAAGTTTTTTCCGAGCCGGAATTTTATGACAGGAACCTTACAGTTGAGTTTTCGCGATTGGTGGACAATATCGATAAAGTCGCGGAAAAATTTTTGGAAGATTCGTTTGACGATAGGCCATCTGTTTTTATCGGCGGGGAAAATCAGTTTCACGATGCCAAAGAATTCAGCTCTGTCGCGATGAAATTTTCCGACGATGAATTCGGAAATTGCATAATTTTCTCGATCGGTCCAAAACGAATGAATTACGAAAAGGTCTCTTCGCTCTTAAATTTTGTCGTTAAAGATATGATTGGATAATTATGGCAGAGGAAGAAATTGAATTAGAGGAAGAAGTTATTGAAGAAGAAGGGTTGCGGGAAAAACTGAAGAAAATGAGGGATGATCTTAAGGCGTGCAGGAAAGATAAGGAAGAATATTTAGCGGGGTGGCAGAGGGCGAAGGCAGACTTTATAAACGCGAGAAAGGAGGAGGAGAGGAGCAGAGAAACTTTTGTGAAATTTGCCCAAGCGTCAGTGCTTCTCGAATTCCTAAAGATAGCCGATTCGCTTGAGATGGCGATGAAGCATGGCGGAAGCGATGGAATCAAGCAAATTTATTCGCAGGTAAAAGATATATTAAAACAGCACAGGGTAATAGAGATCGAATCGGAGGGCAAGAAATTTAATCCGGCGGAACATGAAGCGATAGATAAAGTCGAAATTAATGATCCGGAAAAGGAAAATATTATAATTGAGAATCTGCAGAAAGGCTGGCGTTTACACGATAAAGTTTTAAGGCCAGCCAAAGTAAAAGTGGGAATTTATAAGAAAAATTAAAAATAAAAATATGCCAAAAATATTAGGAATTGATTTAGGAACAACTAACTCCGCTATGGCGGTGATCGAAGGCGGAGAGCCGAAGATTCTTGAAAACGAAGAGGGCGTTAGAACAACGCCGTCTATGGTCGCGATATCAAAAGCGGGCGACAGAGTTACGGGCCTTCTAGCCAAGCGGCAGGCGGTCACAAATCCAGAGAACACCATTTTTTCGGTAAAACGCCTGATTGGAAGAAAATTCACTGATCAGGAGGTTGAGAGAGATAAAAAATGGCTGTCGTATAAAATACGCGGATCCGCTAATAGCGGAGTAGAAATAAAGATGCAAGACAAATGGCTTCGCCCGGAAGAAATATCCGCGATGATCTTGCAGAAATTAAAAAAGGACGCGGAGGCGAAACTCGGCGAGAAGATAAATGAAGCCGTTATAACCGTGCCCGCGTATTTTGATGATTCGCAGCGAGCGGCGACAAAAGCGGCCGGTGAAATCGCCGGATTCAATGTGAAAAGAATTTTACCAGAGCCGACAGCAGCTGCTCTTGCTTACGGATTGAACAAAAAGAATGATGAGAAAATAGTGGTTTATGATTTTGGGGGCGGAACTTTCGATGTTTCAGTTTTGGAAATAAGTTCAGATACGGTCGAGGTTCGGGCGATTGGCGGAGATACGCATCTCGGAGGAGATGATCTTGACCAGATTTTAATCAGTTATCTTGTTGGAGAATTCAAAAAAACAGACGGCATTGATCTATCAAAGGATGCCCTCGCTCTCCAGAGACTTAAAGAAGCCGCCGAGAAGGCAAAGCACGAATTGTCCACAACGATAGAAACGGAAATCAATATCCCGTTTATAACGGCCGATGCTTCCGGACCCAGGCACTTCTTGATCAAACTCGCGCGCGCGAAATTCGAAGATTTGGTCAGGGATCTTGTTTCAAAATCGATTGCGCTAACCAAAAATACCGTCACGCTTCCTTCTCCGAAAGGAGCCGGATTCAAGTTGAGCGAAATTGATGAAATTATTTTGGTAGGCGGGCAGACAAGAATGCCTCTGATACAGGATGAAGTGAAGAAATTATTCGGAAAAGAGCCAAATCGGTCCATTAACCCGGATGAGGTAGTTGCTCTCGGAGCCGCGGTTCAAGCCGGAATATTGCAGGGGGATGTTAAGGATGTTTTGCTTCTTGATGTCACCCCTCTTTCTTTAGGAATTGAAACTCTCGGAGGAGTATTCACAAAAATTATTGAAAAAAATACTACAATCCCAGTGTCCAAGAACCAAGTGTTTTCAACGGCTGCTGATAACCAAACATCGGTAGAGGTGCATGTTCTGCAGGGAGAGCGGGAGATCGCGCAATATAATAAAACTTTGGGTAGATTTATACTAGATGGCATTACTACAGCGCCACGTGGGATGCCGCAAGTCGAAGTTTCATTCGATATCGACGCTAATGGAATTTTGAACGTCAAAGCCCGCGATAAGGCGACAAATAAAGAGCAATCCGTCCGAATCGAAGCTTCAACGGGACTTTCCAAAGAAGATATCGAAAAGATGAAAAAGGATGCCGAGGCGCATAGCGACGAGGACCATAAAAAAAGAGAGGCGGTTGAAATCAAAAATCAAGCCGATACTTTGGTCTACACTGCGGAGAAAGCCTTGCGAGATGGTGGCGATAAAATTTCGACTGAAGTGAAGGGAGAAGTTGAAATAAAAATAGAAGAGCTCAAGAAAATAAAAGACGGAGAAAATATAGAAGAGATAAAATCGAAAACGGAGGAGCTTTCAAAAGCAATTTCCAAAATAGGCGAGGCGCTATACAAACAAAATCAGGCTTCTGCGGGAGGCGCTGCTGGTAAAGGGCGGGAAGCCGAATACGAAGATATTAAAAAAGACGAAGGTTCTCCTCCACCTGATCAGGACAAAAAGAATTGATGAAATTCTTACCAAAAATATTATTCTTGGTCTTAATCGTTGCGAGCGGAGGATATTTCTGGCTTCTGCTAAGCGGAACACATCCGACTTTCGGACTGATGTCATCTCTCTCAGCAGCCGTCTTGGTTTTTTTTCTGGGGATACTCGGCGTCTCTTTCATTCTTCTCGAACCAAATCTTACGGCTCTTAGCTTGTTTTTGAGCGCGTCTCCGGTCCTTCTTTTTCTCGAAAATAAATATTTAGCGCTTGGGATAATGCTTGGATTGTCTATCTTGAGTTTTATTCCTACCAGGAGAATTAAGAAGGAAATTAAATCCAGAATAACTTTCTCTATCAGGGAGATATTGCATAAAGGTATGCCTACGTTTTTGACGCTAATGGCGCTTTCCCTCGCGGCCTTTTTCTATCCGATCGAAGGGATAAGAAAATTCGAGGATATAATTCCAGAGTCGTTTTTCGAAAAAGCGCTTACATTTCTACCATTCGAAGTGCCTTCAGACGCGCTTTATCGAACAAGTATAGATCTTTTACAGGAACGGTTCCGTGCCTATGAGCGCTATTTGCCCGCCGTTTTCGCGTTTGCGGTGTTCGTGGCGTTTCGAACGCTTTTTATACCACTCGGATGGCTCGGTATTGCAATTAGCTGGATAGCATTTAAAATACTTCTATACGCGGGAGTGGTCAAAATTTCCACGCGACCGATACCTCAGGAATATATAGAGTTCAAGTAAATTATGGCAAAAGATTATTATGATATTTTAGGTATTCAAAGGAGCGCTTCAAAAGATGAAATTAGAAAAGCGTTCCATAAGCTCGCGCACAAGCATCACCCGGATAAAGGAGGGAAAGAAAGCGACTTCAAGGAAATAAACGAAGCTTATCAGGTTTTATCCGATGAGAAAAAGCGTGCGGAATACGACCACTATGGAAGGGTATTTTCCGATCAGGCAGGAGGCGGCGGGCAGAGAGCTACGGGATTTGATTTTGGCGATATGTCGGGATTTGATTTTGGCGATATTTTCGAAGATTTATTTGACATGGGCGGTCGTGGGACGAGAGTTAAGCGCGGCCGCGATATTTCAATAGAAGTTGATGTTAATTTTGAAGAATCTATTTTCGGCGCAGAAAGGAAGGTGCTTTTGACAAAGGCGTCTTATTGTTCGAACTGCCAAGGTTCGGGGGCGGCCCCACATTCAAAGACTAAAACTTGTTCAACCTGTAACGGGGTTGGGACGGTCCGCGAATCAGGGAAATCTTTTTTGGGATCATTCATGCGCGTGGTTGAATGCAGAAAGTGCAATGCGCGCGGAACGATTCCGGATGAACTTTGCGGCGTTTGCAATGGGGGAGGAGTTGTTCATAAACGGGAAGAGATTGCGATAAATATCCCTCCAGGAATTCGCGACGGGGAAATAATTAAAATTTCCGGATCGGGAGAGGTTGTTTCTGGTGGGGTTGCCGGAGATCTTTACGTCCGAATCAATGTTTCGAAGAATTCAATGTTTACGCGGGAAGGAGAGGATTTGATTATGGATTTGCCGATTCCAGTATCCGAAGCGATTTTGGGAAGCGAAAGAGTAATAAATGCTCTTGATGGAAATCTTAAAGTTAAAATTCCTCCGGGAATAGATTCCGGGGAATCCTTAAGAATTCGCGGACGAGGAGTGCCTTCAATGGAGGGCAGAAAGAGAGGAGATCTTGTAATTCGAGTATCCGTCAAAACGCCAAAGCGACTTTCCAAGCGCGCGAAAGAACTCATCGAAGAACTCAAAAACGAGGGGATTTAGAATTTTTCCGGAATTATATTAATATAAAAGTCATCCAGCAATATAAAAACCCGCCCATAGCTCAGCTGGTAGAGCAGCTCCCTTTTAAGGAGAAGGTCGTAGGTTCGATCCCTACTGGGCGGACAAAAATAAAGATGCTGTTGCCAAAAAAGGCCGAATATGCTAATTAATTAAGGAAATCAAGGAGGATTTTGACCCTTGAAAATTTTGGAAAGGAAGGTGAAAAGGATGAAAAAGAAGCTGATTTTATTGGCTGTTTTCGGTGTTTTGGTTTTCATGTCTTTCGGAGCGAGTGCGGCGACACTGCGCACGTTCTATAAGGATTACGATCCGAGTGTGGTTAGCAAAGAGCAGTATCTCGCGAAGCTCGAGAAATCTCGTGAAATGCGAGCGACGCGGGAGGAGATTTTGCACTCGGCACGCTTTGCGTTTCGCCGGGACTTCGCCACGTGGGCGGAGTATCGGGAGTTTATTCGAGGCGAAGAGGTGACGATTGAATCGTGCACCTTTAAGGATACACTTGTGGACTATCTTGTCTTAAGGCCGCGCGGCATTGGACAGCAAAGACGCGACCACAAAAAAGAAGAGTTATGTCTTCGCCACCACGGCGGGGACAGAATTTCTCTTCTCTACGGGCAAGGGATCATGGATCCGCGAAGAGAATATCCAGCCCCGCCCCCAGCACCGACGGTTCCGGAAGAAAAGAAAGAGGAAACGAAAGAGAAGCCACCAGAAAAGCCGCTCAAGATTGGCGGACCGGTTAGAACGGCGGAGAAGAAACGAGAATGCGTCTGGGTTGTTGAATCAAGTCCCTCCCCGCCGATTTCTGTCGGCGTTCTGGGAGGAGTGAGTTTACGAGGCACAGGCATCATTGCTGGATCTAGTATGTCTATTGGCGCAAGCCATAGGCAAGAATATCAACGCTGCAACTGAAGAAAGGACAAAGAGGAGGAAAAGATGAAAAAGATATTTTTTTGGTAGCGATGTTTCTGTACGGATGTAGCGCGGCTGGGTTTAGGCCGATGAGCGACGAGTGGCATATATTGCCAGATGGTTCGAGAATTAATGCTTTCCAAGCGAAGAATTCCGGGATTTCCGGGCCGGACGTCACTGCAATCGAAACGTGGCGCTGTCCGAGAGCTGGAGATTGCGGTAAAGTTTCATCTTATTCAGGATCGGCTCCGGGTGCAGTTGAAGTTGGGGTCGCGGGCATGGGTGCTGCGGCGGTGGCCGCTGGCGGGAATGTTGGCGCGGCTGCACTTTTGCGGCCGACACGGATTAATTCATCGACCAATGTTACCGGTGTCGAAGGCGGTATTCGCAACGAAAACGAACAGGAGCAAAAAGCCGAAGGTGGCTCTGGCGGCAAGGGCGGAATTTCTAATGCCCAGGGCGGAAACGCGACAGGCGGATCAACCGGACCCGTCAATGTAAAAGCCGAGGGCGGAAAAGGAGGAAGCGTCGCGAAAGACGCGGTTAACGTAAGCCAAAAAACCGAGACTGGTGACGTCAAAGTTGATGGCGCTAAAATCATCGGTAGCGGCAACAGCACAAACTACAACAGTAGTGGAAGTTACAGCAACAGTAACAGTTCGGCCGCCAACTATAACAGTAACTACAATTCCAACAGCAATAAGAATGTTGGCGGACCCGTGGACGTGGATGTAAAAGTTCAACCCGGTCAGTCGGATGGCAAACACGGCCACCATGGCAAAGGCTGGGATTAACATCAACGAAGAAAACGGAGGAAAGATGAAACAAGTAATATCAATGATGGTTGCCGTGCTCTGCCTCGTGGCAGGCACGGTGTGGGCGTACGAGATTGACAACAAAGTCGGCGTGGAGATCATAAAGATCAATGTTGGCGACCAAGGCGTCTACGGCGCGGCAGTGTGGCTCGAAGAGCAGGATCTCTTGCCGACGAAGCCCGATGGTGACAAGATGAGCGTCGCCGAGGCATACGTCAAAATGTGCCTAAAGAATTTCGAAGCCGGAAATTTACGCGCAACTCTGACCGAATGCGAGAAGGCAAGTCTGAAACTTCAGCCCGGGCAAATGCTGAAAATTTTCGCCCCGGTTATCGCACGAGCAGTTTACAACGAGCGGCTCACGAAGCCGTTTAAGGAGGAAGCCACGGCCAAAGATCAGCAAATCGCGGCGCTCAAAACGGTGGCAATGATAGCAAGAGCCAAGGCCGAAAAAGACGAGGCGATGTTGAAATCCGCGGCGTCCGAGGCCCAAAGAATAAAGAGCGAGATCGCAGAGCTTCGGAAAGAAAAAGCCGCCCTCGTGAGCCAGAACGAAAAGCTGACAGGCCAGTTAGACGCGTCCAAAAGGGCGTTCGAGATGCAAGCCGCGACGACCGAAGATCTCAAGCGAGAGCTTTCGGCTGGCTTGCGGACACAGATCTCCGGTTTGATGAAGTCGTTTGACGAATCTATGGACCGGCGACTCGCGGGCTTTGATCTCCCAGACTTAGCGGATTCCATAATGCTGTTTTCGATCGCCTGCTTCGTTCTCGCTTTGTTTTTAGCGAGGGCGCGAAAAGCAGATGAAGTACACTCGGCAAAGATTATGGAAAGGATGACTGCCGGGCCGCAAAAACAGACCAGGCTACCCAAAACTTATAACCAAGGCGGAAGAGAATTTGAAGTCTGGGTGAAAGACCTAACGCCCGGCGCTGGTCCTTCTATGAGGCGCCCTGCGAATTTGAATAGTTATCTCAATAGAAATTTCTTCATTAATAACAACTAACCCAATTTTCGAAAAATTATCTCGCGCATCGCAGAGAGGCGATTTTTGAGTCGTTCTCATAAGTGATGTGCTAAGTCAATGCGTGGAGAGGCGGAATTATCCGTTCTCACAAACGCATACGCGGATAAGATTTTAAATTGGAACAAATGCAAAGGCCACGATATGCGCATGCGCGTATCGTGGCCTTTTTTGCTATAATAAAAAAGTGATTTTCTATTGGTTTATTCAGAATTTTTTAGTTTGGCCGTTGGCGTCGGTTATCTTGCGATTTTTTTATACTATCGAAATCCGCGGAAGGGAAAATTTAGCCGGTGTCAAGCCGCCTTTGATTGTTGTCTCTAATCACAAAACTCTTCTGGACGGCTTTATTATGGTCGTCTCTTTTCCGTGGCTTTCTCCGGTTTTGCCGGGGAGGTATATGACAGAAGAGATTGATTTCCGCGCTAGGGCACTCCGGATTCTTAGCAAGTTGAAGCTTTTGCGCCTTTTTTATTTCTTGACCGGAGGATTTCCTTCGAAGCGCGGGCAGGGGATAGAGAATGCCATTAAAATCCCGGCGAAGATATTAAAAAATGGTGGCACGGTTTTAATGTTCCCCGAAGGATTTTTAATACGTGGGGACGAGCTCGGGTATTTTTATCACGGGACCTCGGCGCTAGCGCTCGCGTCCAAAGCGCCGATTCTGCCCGTATTCATCAAAGTCAGTTCGAAAAAATTTACAATAACTTTCGGAAAATTTTTTAGTTTAGAAGCGGCGAGCATGGAAGAGGGAACGGAAATTTTGAAAAAGAATATTCAGGACTTGCAATAAAAAAACGAGGGTGATATACTACAAAAGGATTAAAAAAACGAAAGCCATTGATCCGGTTGATTGGGACCGGTGAGGCGCTTGGGGCAGAAGTCCCGAGTCGGAATCCCCCGTAACCATGGGATAGAGCGTGTTTGCGCTCGAAAGAGTCCCGCCTACATTTGAATTATCATAGGTTGGCGGGAAAGAAAGGTGGCACCGCGAGATTTTAAGCTTCTCGTCCTTTCCGCGCAATTTCGATTTGCGCCTGAAGGACTGGGAGTTTTTTGTTTATGCGGAAAAAACTTTCTGAATTTGGTACATTAAAGGAGGGAGAGAATATGGAGAAGAAAAAATTGAAAAAGAAAAAGAGAGTAAAAAAGAGAGAAACTCCCGATCCGTTGGGTCGGTAGCTAGCATCGGCGGAGTAGTAGGAACAATGATAACCGCTCCTGCTACTCCGCGCATATATCCATGAAAGAAAATATACAAAACAAAAAGGGATACTTTGGTGAATTCGGCGGACAATTCGTGCCGGAGACCCTCATGAACGCTTTGGGAGAGCTAGAAAACTCCTATATAAAGTTTTCGCGCGACAGAAAATTTATAAGGGAACTGAAGAATCATCTCCGTAATTTTGCGGGACGCCCGACTCCGCTTTATTTTGCCGAGGGGCTTACCCGAAAAGCCGGTGGAGCGAAGATATATCTCAAAAGGGAGGACCTCGCGCATACCGGAGCGCATAAAATCAATAACGCCATTGGTCAAGTGCTCCTCGCCAAATCTATGGGCAAGAAGAGGATTATCGCTGAAACCGGCGCGGGACAGCATGGAGTGGCAGTAGCAACAGTTGCCGCTAAATTCGGCCTGGAGTGTGCCATATATATGGGAGAAGTGGATATCGAGCGCCAAAAGCCAAATGTTTTGCGAATGAAGTTACTTGGAGCGAAAGTGGTTCCAGTATCATCCGGAAGCCGCACTCTGAAAGATGCGATTAATGAAGCCATTCGCGATTGGGTTTCCAATATTAAAACTACGCATTATCTTCTGGGCTCGGTTTTGGGACCTCATCCGTATCCGGTCATGATCCGCGATTTTCAAACCGTAATCGGGAAGGAAGCCAGAAAACAAATTATTTTAAAAGAAGGCCGTCTGCCGGATTATTTAGTCGCCTGCGTTGGAGGTGGAAGCAACTCCATCGGGCTTTTTTATCCATTTCTCGGCGACAGGAATGTAAAAATGATCGGGGTGGAAGCCGGAGGGCTCGGCATAAATACCGGAAAGCACGCGGCGCGCTTTCAAGGGGGACGAATCGGAATTTTGCACGGCACGAAATCTTTTGTCTTACAGAATTTAGACGGCCAGATC
>Ga0209541_10003025_pt1 | contig 31236 bp, 31 predicted proteins | sample RifCSPlowO2_01_FD_184027 | JGI IMG/M metagenome (GOLD analysis project Ga0209541, IMG submission 184027) | Groundwater microbial communities from Rifle, Colorado - Rifle CSP2_plank lowO2_0.1 (SPAdes) (version 2) | ecosystem: Environmental > Aquatic > Deep subsurface > Groundwater | place... | reverse complement strand
TTCAAATCTAATTTATCCATATTCTTACATAAAAGATAATTTAGTATTTAAATTTATCTTTTTTGGCTAATTTAAGATAGAAAGTTATATTAATAAGATAATTTATTACTTAATTATGACAAGAAGACAAATGCAGACAATAAAATTTAGCGAGGGGTTACTCGAGAGTATACTAAATGGAAAGAAGCTAAATTCTACTTTGAGAAATCAGTTAAAAAGATATTTTGTTAAAATTGACACACCAGTAGATTTGGCAGATAGATGTTTATCAGACATAAAAGAACAGGTTTATGAAGCAACGTCAGAAGTTATAGCAAAAGATAAATTATTAAGATGGAAAAATTATATATCCAAAGCAGTTACGCCTCGTAGCGTAGAAGAGTATCCTCAAAACTTTGTGGGTAAATGCTGGATAGATGCTCCAATTAGGGCAGCGTTGCAAGCAATGAGATCATTATCGCGAGGTTATTCTCCAGCTCTTGCAGAACAGGAGTTTGAATCATTTGGCTTTGATGGCATTGTAGGTTCTCATGCTGTTAATATTGTATCTTATTTTTCATCAAGAGGAACGGAATTCAAAGATTATTTTAATAAGGTTTCTTAAAATTATCTAAATGTTAATAGATTTATTTTTTTACCTGTTGATTGAACCTGTACATATCCTAGCTGATTGAGTTGTGCAGAGGGTAACAAATCCATTGGATTTACCATTGAACTATGATCTACATCATCTACGGAAGGAGCTCGAGTAGTGTAAGATAATGAAGGTTCTTTTAAATCAGTTCTAACTCCATAAATATAGCCTTTTATTGCATTTCCGTCTCTAAACATAATTTTTACTTCACTTCCACATAGATAGTCTAATTGCTCTAATCTTTTCCGTTGCCTATTATCTAACATGAAAATAAATTAATAAATTGTTCTTTTAAACATTGTTATATTTTTGAGGATATTTTTAAGCAGAATTTAATGCAGTTTAACATATAAATTCTTAAAAACATATAATTTGGTTGGATTTTATGAGAATTGGGCTAATAAATTGGGATTATACTTTTTATGTTAGTAGAGATCAACTGATTGATCTAATATATAAAGGTTCAAAATTAGAAACTACTTTACTTGATCAGAAATTTACTATTGAGAAGGTTATAAATGTCGAAAATGCTGATGGAATAGATATTCATTATTTGCCTGAGGGGTCCGGTTTGAGTAATGCTATGCATGTTTCAATTAAAGCGAGTCTTGTAGTTTTAGATAAAGCAATACGCGGAGAATCAGTAAATACTAAGTATAATGGAAAGAATTATCTTTTTATTCGTAGAGACTATTAAAAGAGTAAGCTTTTTATAGCAGATTTAATGTGCATTTATATGGAACAAGAAAAAATACAGATTTTGAATAATCTTAATCAACAGCATGAAATGCTTTCCGAGCAGATTAAAATTGTTGAACAGCAAATTAAGGAGATTGCTGTTTTTGATAGGGAATTAGATACCCTTGAAAATAATAAAGATAATACTATTCTTGCCCCGCTTGGAAAATCTGTGTTTGCATTTATGAAACCTAACCTTAATGAGAAGTTTTTTGTCGATGTGGGGGCAGGATATTTTGTTCGCAAAAATATTAATGAAACTAAAGCCGTTGCAAGTGAACAAAAGCGCAGACTTGAATCTTTTAAAGCACAGCTGTTAGATGAAATTCAGAATGTTGCAATGGCTCTTGAAGAAGTGATTATCGAACACCGTAACTCTTGAGATTCTTTTTGGCTTCCTTGATAAATTGTTTGTAGTTTAATATGCCAAACTCTGAAATTATTCCAGTAATTTGTTTAGGGGGAATGAGTTCAAATGAGAAATTTTCTATTTTAACATTTTTAGGAGCTCTAGACCAGATTTCTTTTACAGAGCGTTTTTCAATCTGTAATTTATGAGAAGAAAATTTCCATGAATCAGTTATTATGTAAAGAGGTTTTTTGTAATCTTTAGATATTCTTGCTATTGAGGCACTTCCTATTTTGTTTAAAACTCCTTTCCTAGTGATTGCATCTGCTCCTAACAATACAAAGTCTGATTTTTTTATATCTTCGAGAATTGCAGAATCTATAGACATAGTTACGCTTATTCCTGCTTTTGAAAGTTGTTTTGCAGTTATGTGTCCTTGATATAGTGGCCTTGTTTCTGTGTTTATTACTGAGAATTTAATTCCAGATTTATGCGCTGAAATTAAAGCTTTGGCTAAAGTGTTTGAATGACAATGAGTAAAAATAACTGAATTTGAAGGAATTAACTTCTGAACATAATGATTAATGAATTCTTGCGCGTTGTCAAAGTGATTTAGCACGTTATCATAAGAAGATTTTTCAAGAATGTTTAGAGCGTTTTGTAACATTGGTTCTGTAGGTCTTAATTTTATTAAAATTTCTTTTGATTTTTTTGTCGGCTTGATAGAGTATGCTTTAATTGCATATTTTGCTACATTTGTAGCTCCTTGAATCTTGATAGATTTAATGTCTTTGCATATTTTTAAGAACGAATCCATATTACTATAAAGAGAACATATATAAAAAGGTGATTGATTTCTTTTGTGATGGTGATAAATTATGTTTGAAATGCTTGTTAATCCTGCAAAGGCTGAAAGAAAGCCGTGGGAGATGTTTTTTGTGGGAGTTTTTTATGCTAGCCTGTCTATTTTGCTTGTGGAATGGATATTTAAGAATGACCCTGTATTGAAAGATGTTGCAGGAATATTAGTAGTTACTTTTACAGTTATGTTTTCTATTCCTTTTATGTTCTATATGTTTAGAATTGAAGAGACACGTTCTTCTCAAGAAAATACCAGAACTTTTCAGTTGATTAAAGACCATCGCAAGGCGTTGTGGGCGTTTATGTGGTTATTTATAGGATTTGTATTAGGATTTTCATTTTGGTATATTATCTTGCCTACTACTGAAAGCCTTGAACAGCAGTTAGGAACTTTTTGTTCTATAAACAAGCCAGGAGACGATAAGTGTGTTGAATCTATTGTTTCTAAACCCAATACGAGCCCGACTGCATTTGCATCGAATAAGGAGCGCATGTTCTTGATTTTTGCAAATAATATATATGTCCTTATTTTTACATTAGTATTCTCGCTATTATTCGGGGCGGGAGTGATATTTATTCTGGCTTGGAATGCGAGTGTTATTGCTGCGGCTATTGCCATATTTACAAGGTCTGATTTAAACTATCTGCCTGTCGCCATGCTAAGATATTTTGTTCATGGACTTCCTGAAATAGCATCTTATTTTGTGGTTGCTTTATCTGGAGGGATGATTTCTTTTGCAGTCATTCGCAGAGATATAGGAACGGAGAGATTCTGGAGAGTTTTACAAGACTCTCTAAATTTAGTTATCTTAGCAGTAATCTTGCTGTTTATATCTGCCTTGATAGAAGTGTTTGTTACGCCGATGTTCTTTCAATAGCGAAGAGGTACATTTATTAACATTTTAACAATTTAATATGTATGAATCAAGAAAAACGCGATAAGGTTACAGGTAGGTCGAAGTTGATACAGAATATTATTGATATATTGCCTAAAAGTTTCCGACTTAGATTAAATCCTCGTCGTTATGCCATAGAAACGTTTGTTGAAAAGTCCGCTAACTCTCTTAAAGATAAATCTAGAATTTTAGATGCTGGGGCGGGGCCGTGTCCGTATAAACAATTCTTCAGCCATTGTAAATATGAATCTACTGATTTTGTTGATACTCATAAATGTCTTGATTTTGTATGTTTGTTAGATAATGTTCCTAGAAAATCTGAGACATATGAAGCAGTTCTTAGCACTGAAGTTCTTGAACATGTTGAATACCCTCAGAAAGCAATTAATGAGTTTTATAGAATTTTAAAGAAAGGGGGAAAATTGTTTTTAACTACACCCCAAGCGTGGAGAATTCATCAGGCACCCCATAATTATTTCTATTTTACTCATTATGGATTACAGAGTCTATTGAAAAATGCTGGATTTACTAAATATAATATTGTCCCAATGGGGGGTTACTTTTGGTTTCTGGCAGATGTTATTCGATTTAATAATCTGCTTGAACAAATTAACAAAAAAAATCCATTACACATTGTTTTAGCAATTCTTGGATATCCATTTACTCAGATAATTATTCCATTGATATTATTTCATCTTGACTTCTTAGATAAAAAAAGAGACTGGACTATGGGCTATACTGTGGAAGCGATTAAGTAATATTTAAGTAGTATATTAAATAATATTTATTATGGTTACTCAAAGCTTCGCCCCCCCCCACAATTTCAAAATTCTTAGTTTAGGCTGTGGAAATGATATGCATGGAACCCATAGAATTGATTTTTTTAAAACTGAAGCTACAACACAGGTAGCTGATCTAAATGGGAAACTACCTTACCCAGATGGTTACTTTGATGAAGTTTATTGCAAATCTGTTTTAGAACATATTAAAAATCTAGGAGTTTTCTCGGATGAATGTTATAGGGTTCTTAAAAAGAGGGGCAAAATATGGCTAAGAACAGACCATGCTGGATTCGTGCTCCTTTACCTGTTAAAAAGACATGAACATAATAAAGCATATGAAAGACTTTTTAATAATCAAAGTCCTTTTGGACATAGCCAAAAAGAAGGAAATTTAGAGGACCATCATTACCATTTGTTTGTGGCAAGTCATTTGAGATATTTATTTGGGAAGTTTAGAAAACATGAATTTAACTATTATTATGGAGCAAGCAATAAATTAAAAATATTTCTTTATAAATTAATGCCTAAACACACGGGAGCTTGTCATATTGAGATGGAAGCTATAAAGTAATATTTAAATAAAGAGTTTTGCCCTTCTTTTTGATGGATAATTTAGTAAGTGAAAATATAATAAAAGACAGGCAAATTAAATTTATTGAGTTTATCAAGAAAAAAACGGATTGGGCATTTTATGCAATTCTTGGAATTATAGTTTACATGGCTGTTTGGATTCGCACCCGTAACTTATCAGGTTTAAGAGATATAACTACGGGAGGTTGGACTCTTGGTCCCGATTTAGATCCTTTCTTATTTTTACGTTGGGCTAAATATATTGTTGAAAATGGAACTTTATTTGCAGTTGACTCGATGCGTTATGTTCCTTTGGGACTTAGCACAGGGCTTGAGTATCCGTTGCCTTCATATTCGATAGCTTGGTTTCATAAAATTGCAGTATTTTTTGGAAGTGTTTCAGTAGAACAATCTGCAGTAATATATCCTGTTTTTATGTTTGCATTGACAATTATAGCATTCTTTTTATTAACGAAAGAAGCTTTTTCAATGATTAAGGATAAAAAAAAGGCTACGACTATTGCATTAGTGGCTTGTTTTTTCCTGTCAGTAATATCTGCATTTATCTCTAAAAGCATTGCAGGAATTCCTGAAAAAGAGTCTGCGGCATTTTTATATATGTTCTTAAGTTTTTATTTTCTTTTGGTTGGTTGGCGTCATCAATCTAAGGCTAAACAATATATTTACTCTTCAATAGGGGGCTTATTTGGAGGGCTTATGGCTTTAACTTGGGGAGGTTATGGATATATTTTAATAATTATGAGCCTTACTATGCTTACTCTTTTTATTTTTGGACAAATAGAAAAAAAGAGATTAATTTCTTATGGGCTGTTTCTTTTTATGTTATATCTTTTAGGATTTATTTTTTTGCCAGAGAGATTTACAATTAAAGTATTGTTTACCAGCGTTGAAGGTTTTGCCACAACTATTACTTTTGCTATTTTACTTGTCGATTTTGTTCTTCATAGATATTTTTCTAAATACATTGTCAAGCCATTACAAAAATATCCTCGCATTGCATCTATCATTTATGGCGGAATATTATTTGCAGTAATTGGCGTGTTAGTTTTTGGACCATCATTTATTATGAATAAAATTACTGTCATATATTCCTTACTTGGCCAGTCTGCCAGTTCAAGACTGATTCAAACTGTCGCAGAAAATAGGCAGCCATTTTTTGTCGAATGGGGACCAAATTTTGGACCAATGATTTTTTCAATCCCTCTTTTGTTGCTTTTGGCGTTTATTGGTTCAGCAATACTTTCGTATTATGCACTTTCACGCACCACTCTTCATTTTAGAGAACGCACTATTTTAACAGGAGCCTGGATTTTGTTTATCTCTGCAATTACATTGACACGTTATAGTCCTCAAAGTGTATTTCGCGGTTCGGGATTTTTGAGCACTGCCAGTTATTTACTTAGCATAGTCATTATTTTTATGTGTTTTATTTCGGTCAAAAATAAGGTTTTAAAAAGAGGAGAAGAAAATCCTTACACTAATATTTCAATAAATATTATATTTATGCAAATGTTTTTTGTAGTATCTTTAATCTCTGCCCGCACTTTTATACGAGTTGTACTTATGCTTGTGCCAATGATTTCAATATTAACGGCTTATATTTTAATTATGGCTTGTTGGCGCTTATATTTTATCAAAAACCAAAAGGAAAAATTTACATTTAGAACGGCTTTATATTGTTTAATTATTATTGGAGTGATATTTGGAGGTTATGTCCAGTATGCTTCTTCTATTGGGATGGCTAAAAGCTATGTTCCTTCGGCATACACTCAGCAATGGCAAAAAGCTATGGAATGGGTAAGAGACAATACTCAGACAAACGCAGTATTTGCGCATTGGTGGGATTATGGATATTGGATTCAGTCTATCGGTGAGAGAGCTACAGTTCTTGATGGGGGTAATTTGTTAGGCTATTGGAACCATATGATGGGAAGATACGGACTTACAGAGACAAATGTTACTAAAACATTTGAGTTCCTTTATGCTCATAATGTCACTCACTTTTTGATAGATTCTACAGATATAGGAAAATATACTGCTTTTTCGACTATAGGTTCTGATTCAAATTATGACCGAAGAAGCTGGATACCTACACTTTTGAGAGATAATGCTCAGACTATTGAACGCAAGAATTCTACAGTTTTTGTTTATCCTGGCGGGACAATGATAGACCAAGATATAATTTATGAACAAAATGGCACTGAGCTATTTTTGCCTGAAGGCAAGGCATACTTAGCAGCAGTAGTTCTTACAGTGAATAAAGAGGACTCCGTTTCTGAAGTATTTGGCGTGTACTTTTTGAAAGATAAAACTTATCAAATACCTCTTAGATATTATTGGGATAAAAAAACAGGATTGGTTGATACTGAAAAAGGAGTAAATGCTGGAATATTTATTTATCCAAGAGTTACAGTTAATGCTCAGGGCGGAGGAGATGTTGAACCTCGCGGAGCTTTGCTTTATTTGAGCACTAGAACTGTTAAGAGCAACCTTGCGAGATTCTATCTTTATGGAGAAATAAATAATAATTTTAAGTTAGCTCATTCTGAGCCTGACTCTATCGCAACTCTTTTGAAATCACAAAGCGCTGACATTGGAGATTTTGTTTATTTCAATGAGTTTAGAGGACCTATAAAAATATGGGAATTAAATTATCCTAAAAATATTGAGTTTAAGGAAGAATATTTACAGACAGATTATCCTAAAGAACTTCTTTACGCGTAAGGACTAATTTTTAAATAGTAATTTACTTGACATATTATGAAATCTAGGATAATTAAAGGAAGCCTTATTCTTTTAATAGGGTTTGGCCTGTTTAATTTTCTGAATTTTTTATATCAATCTGCAATGGCCAGCTTGCTTTCAGTCACAGACTATGGAATTCTTGCCGCTCTTGGAGCAATAATTTACATATTCACAATATTTTCTGAGTCTATTCAAACAGTCGTTGCTAAATATGCTGTTTCAAACAGCAATGATGAAGGTCGGATAAAGAACCTCATAAAAAGGTCTATGCGCAAAAGCAGATATTTTGCAACATTATCTTTTGGTTTGTACCTTATTATTTCGATTGTTCTTTCAATTGTTCTTTCTATTCCTTACTTCCTGCTTGCTCTTACTGGATTATTAATTTATGTAGTTTTTTTACTCCCGATAACGCGAGGGGCCATGCAAGGACTTCAACAGTTTACTGCATTGAGCACAAGTTTAGTTCTTGAATCTCTTTTTAAATTGATATTGGGAATTGTGTTTGTTCTTCTTGGATGGAGAGTATATGGGGCCATTGGAGGATTTTTGATAGGGGCGCTCTTTGCGTTTGTAATCTCTTTTATGCCTCTTAGAAAGATATTAAAGTCTAATGAAAAACCATTCAATGCAATCAATATTTACTCTTATGCTAAACCTACTACTTTCATTACTGCAATAATTGTGCTTTTTTCTAGCATAGATGTTCTGGTTGTCCAGATTTTATTTAATCCTGAAACTGCTGGCGCATATTCTATTGCATCAATACTTGGCAAGATTGTCATGTGGGTTTCCGTGCCTATTGGAAAGGCAATGTTTCCATTGTCTGCTGAATCTCAAGAACAACCTTTGAGAAACAAGAAGATATTCAAAACTGCTTTAATTATTATATGTTTATTGATTAGTGGAGCAGTAGGATTTTTTGCTTTGTTTTCAAATGCCACAATTTATATATTTTCACATAAGGTTCTTCCTGAAGCTGTTGCTATTTTACCTTATTTGGCGATTGCATTTGGGTTCGTTGCTCTTGCGAATGTTATTTTATTATATAAATTGTCCATAGGAAGAGTTAGAGGATACTCTTGGCTTATTATTTATAATATTATTGAAATTTTATTGTTCTTTATTGCGCCAAGAACGATGATTAGTTTTGTGCTTGCTTTTGTGCTGAGTTCTGCAATCTTATTTATTGGGTCTATATTTGCCATGAATGACAAAAAATTAGTTAGATATAGAGATTCCCCTTAATCTGGTCTCATATTCTTTGGGAATCTCTATCTATACATTCCCTCTTTGGAGTAGCATAATCAACGGGAATGTCTATAGAATTGCACTACCGACATATTTAAAATAACGTTTCCTAAGGAGAAATATGTCATCTTTAGCAATTATCATTCCAGCGCATAATGAAGAGAAACGAATCGGAAAGAAACTTGAGACTTATATTCCTTATTTCTCTAATTTAGTTAAAACTGGAAAACTAGAAAAAGTGAAAATATTGGTTGTGATTAATGCTTCTACAGATAAGACTAAAGAAATTGTATTAAAATATAGGCATAAAAATTTGGAGTTTATTGAATTTATCAAGGGGGGAAAGGGATTTGCTGTAATTGAAGGGTTTAAACACGCCTTAAAAGATAATTACACCTATATTGGTTTCGTAGATGCAGATATGGCCACAACACCTGATGAGTTTTACAGGCTGTTGTCTAAAATAGATGATTATGATGGGGTTATTGCAAGTAGATATATTTCTGGCGCAGTATTAAAACCAAGAAATACCATTCCAAGAATTATTGCTTCCAGAATTTATAACTTCTTTATTAGAGCAGTTCTTGTTGTTCCTTATAGGGATACGCAATGCGGGGTTAAAATATTCAAAAGAGAAGCAATATCAAGAGTCATAAATAAAATAGGAATGACAAGTTGGGCGTTTGACATTGAAATGCTGTATTTGTTACATAAAGTTGGTTTTAAGATAATGGAAGTTCCGACTGTATGGTCTAATGAAGACTATTCCACTATAAATTTCTGGAAATCTGGTCCTTGGATGGGACTTGCAGTGGTAAGGTTAAGAATTATTAACTCGCCTTTTAGAAGAATGGTGAGAATTTATGATAAATTTATTAAATATTTTAAACCTGCTAAATAATGATAAATAAAAAAAACATTGCGATAATTACATCGCAAGGAGGTCATCTTGGTCAGATGAAGCTCTTATTTAATCAAGAAGTAATAAGAAAGGATAATTGCATACTAATTACAGAAGATATAAAACCAAAGATTAAAGAAAAATATTTCTTAGGAAAATACAAAGCTTATTTTATGAAGAAAGATGTTCTGCTTAAATTAAATCCATTTAATTATCTTAAGACGTTTTTTGATTTAGTTAAAATATTGAGAAAAGAGAAAATAAATATAATATTTACGAATGGCGCTCAAATCTCTATTCCTGCGGTTATTGCCGGGAGAATTTTAGGAATTAAGTCTGTATTTATAGATACAGTTATAAGAGTTAAGACTCCTAATTGGTCTGCTAGGACTTCGTATCCTTTTGCTGATATGTTCTGGGTGCAACATCAACAGATGGCTAAGAAATATGGTCAAAAAGCTAAGTATGTTGGAGGAATAGTATGATTTTTGTTACTATTGGAACGCATCCCGACCAATTTGACAGACTTATACGCAGAATAGATACTATTGCGCCGCAAATTAAAGAAGAAATCATTATTCAGATAGGATTTACCAGATATACTCCTAAAAATGTTAAATATTTTGAGTTTACTGATGAAATAGATAAATATTATAAAAAAGCAAGGATTGTAATTGCTCAGTCTGCAACTTCGCTTATTGAATTTATATTAAAATATGGAAAGCCTGTAATTACTGTTCCAAGAGAAGCAAAGTATGGAGAACATATTAATGATCATCAAGTTGAATTTGCAGAATATTTCGCCAAGAAAGCTAATGTTTTGATGATTAGAAACATGAAAGATATAACTCCTGAATTACTTATGAAGTATAATAAAAAACCCAGAATAGATTTAAATGGCTTGCGTAACTTGCAAGATAAAATAAGAAAGGTTATAGATACAATATGAAACCTTTTGCTGATAACCGCATAGATTATGTCATGGCACTTGCAGAACCAAAAAAACATCACGATATTCTTACAGTTGGGATATCTAATATTCCAGAACTAGAAATAAAACTTGAGAAGAAAGTTAAACATTGCGCCTGCATCGATTTAGATAAAGAGAAACTAAATTATGCAAAAAAATGTCTTAAGAATACTACTCTTATTTTGGGAGATATTACTAACCCAAATTCCTTGAAAGGCAAGAAGTTTGACACTATAATAATGCTTGAAGTGCTTGAACATTTGGAAGATGATACAGAATCATTAAAGATAATTTATTCTCTTTTAAAAAAGAATGGAAAGTTAATTATTTCAGTGCCTAATAAACATTTATTGCACTTGTTTAATCCTGTGAGATATACACAGCATAAAAGACATTATTCAATGCAGGAAATAGAGTCTTTACTTGTAAAAACAGGTTTTAGAATTAAACATAAAAACACCGTTGAATCTTTAAAATTACTTTTTGATTTGTATGCGCATTTATTTTTCAAGTATATCTTATGCAAGAAAGTAAGGTTTGGTATTTTCACATCTAAGATAGATAAGACTTATAGACAATATAACAAAGAATCTGGAGGAATGGACTCTATGATTGTTGCGGTTAGGAGTTAAACATACTTCAAGAAATTCTTAAACTTAAATAAAGTTACAAAACCATACAATAGAGTTATATAAAACACATAAAAAGGATGCAAAAGCCAGAATAACTTTTTGTCTGCTATGAACTTTGGCATAATTTGGTAAAGAGGAACTATCAATGTAAGATTTGTTAGAACTGTCAGAAAGAATCTTATTGTGCTCGGGGGACTGCCTAATTGAGTCCATTTGAATGATTTTGTTTTATATTCTTTGTTGATGAAACGATAAAAGTATATCATTTTCTTTTTTAAGAAACTAAGCATGTTATTTGAAGTATTGTGATAAATTCTTGGCTTTATTGGAACTGCTACTTTCATATTGTGCTCTGCCATGCTCGCAGAAACATCTACGTCTCTTGTGTACCCATTAATTGTTTTGAATATGGATTTGCGGAAGATGCAACCATTTGCTCCGAAGAATAATATGTTTTTTTTAGATAAATTAAATATATATGAATTATTTACTTTCTTGAATTTGCTTGGGTTTAGAGCTATCTGAGAAACTAATGAATATGGTGCGGCGAATGGGTCTTCTACTCCCAGAGCGTTTATGTATTTGAGGAAATTAGTGTCTGATTGTTTATAATCAAGCAATGATTGTGATGCCATGACTTCTTTATCTTTGAATGGCTCGAGCATTTGATTTATCCAATCTTTGCTTAGGATAATATTATCATGGTCAAGAAATACAAGATATTTTCCTTTTGCTTTTGAGACTCCCTGGTCTTTGCCATTGCCTTTTCCTTCTGAGAGTTTATTTAGATTATGAAATAGTTTAATGTTTTTTTCTTTACTTATATATTCTTTTATTATTTTTAATGTATTGTCTGTGGAACCTCCGTCCATTATTAGAATTTCGTAACTTTTTTTATTCACATCCTGCATTAAAATGGAGTCCAGACATTCTTTTAGAGTTCTCTCTGCATTGAAAATTCCTAAGATGTAAGTTATTTCTATAGTCATATTATACTTTTATTTTTTCCAACGGAATTTGGTCAATGTAAATCTTATGCCATAATTCCAAATTTAGTAATGTCCACAATTTATGATCATTTCTGTATTGGGTCGGATTTTTAATTAAATTATCTATTTTATTTTGATTGAATATATTTCTTTTTGCCAAACTTTGTATATGTGGAACAACTCGGTTTAAGAAATCTTTGTTAGTAAACCATGTTGAAATTGGAAGGCTGAAACCTTGCTTTTTACGATTAGTTATTATCTTAGGTAAATGAGGAGAAACAGTTTTTCTAAATATGTCTCTGTTGATTTTGTAATTTCTTGGAATATTGAAGAAATATTCTATCAAATCTTTATCTAAAAATGGGGCGCGTATTTCAAGCCCATGAGCCATGCTCATTTTATCTACTTTCATGAGTAAATCGTTTGGGAGCCATTCTTTAAAATAGAAATTAATCGATGATTTATAGAGGTCTTTGTTTTTAATGAAATTATCTAATAAATCTTGTCTAGACCTGCCTGTAAATTCTTTTAATTCATTGCTGTTAAATGGAAAATAATATAGTTTTTTATACGATTCTTCTATGGATTTGCTTTCTGATAAATTTGCTCCAAAATTATAAATTTGCTTCTTAGGATATTTGTTAAATGTGGATAACGCCCTTAAAACTGGAGCCATTAAATTAAATTTTATTGCATTCGGAATTTTATTTATTCTTTGTAATAACTGCAGTTTGTTTACTGTGTCGTATCCTCCAAATACTTCATCTCCTCCTTCTCCTGATAGCGCTACTTTAACATGTTTTGAAACTTCTTTTGAGAGGAGATATGTGGGCAACGCCGCAGGATCTGATATTGGCTCGTCTAAATGCCATACTACCTTTGGAAGATGAGACAATATTTCTTTTTCTAAAACTATTTCTTTGTGGTATGTATTAAAATGATTTGCTACGATTCTTGCATATTTTGATTCGTCTATACCCTCAGTGAATCCCACTGAAAATGTTTTTATTTTATCAGTTTTACGAGCCATGTATGCTACCATTGTGCTTGAATCTAAACCCCCAGATAGAAGTATTCCTATAGGGACATCGGATATAAGCCTTTTTCCTACTGCATTTTCTATAAGAGAATCTACTTCTTTGATTGTTGGATGATGTTTTTCAGTTAATTGAGGAATATGCCAATAAGGATATATTTTTAATTTTCCTTTTACAAATAGCCCATAATGCCCTGGCGGTAATTTTTTAATCTGAGAGAAAACAGTGTTATTTCCTGGTGAAAAACGATTTGCTATTGTGTCCAGAAGAGTAATTTTGTCTATTTCTCTTGAAACTCCTGTTTTTAATAATGATTTTATTTCAGAAGCAAAGATTATATTATTATTTTGAATTGAATAGTATATTGGTTTTTTACCTATTCTGTCTCTTGCAATGAAAAGTTCTTTATTTTTTTTATTCCATATTGCGAAGGCAAACATACCATCGAGTTTTGAACAAATACTCTCACCGTATTCTTCATATCCGGCAATTATTGCTTCTGTGTCGCTATTGCTTCTGAATTTGTATCCTTTTTTTTCTAAGTCTAGTTTTAAAGTTTTAAAATTATAAATTTCTCCATTAAATACTATTACTATCGCGCCATTTTCATTAAACATTGGCTGTTCGCCTTTAGGAGATAAATCAATTATACTTAATCTTCTATGCCCTAAAGAGATTTCTTTATCTGTAAAATAACCTTTTGCATCTGGGCCTCTGTGTGAAATGCAATTAGTAATGGATTTAATTAATTCTTTATCTTCCCATGTAAATCCTGTTATTCCGCACATTAGCCGTTATAGTCGATTTTGTAGGCGACTAATCCTCCAAAATTACCATCTAAAGGATAAATAAGAGTAAATATTGCGCCATTATAAACCATTTGGCTTTTCAAATCATATTGAACTATTTGATTTTGAGGAGAGATTACAATTGTTGAATTAAAATAAGGGAAAAGAACTCCACGATAACCTTGTTCATTTTGCACCTGTTGAACTATCCATTCTGGATGATGTGGTTCAAGTATTGATGCAATTATAAATGATGGTCTTTCTTCATTTAATATTCTAGTGAAATTTTCTTTAGTCATCTTTGCATAAGTAATAACTTCTCGTTCTGCATATGCAGTAGTTTGAGTGTAAGATACACTTAGAACTTTATCTTCTGATGAAGATTTATCTTTTATAAGCAAAGAGACTTCTTTTACAGGTAAATAAGTTAGCTTTTTATCATTTATTAATGCAGTTGAGTGATCTATTTGAGGAAGTATGAATATTGTGAGGCATACCAAAACAAATAAAGCAGATAAAACTTTTGAGTGCAATGCAATTTTATTATATATAAAATTCAGAGGTTTGCCTGCAAAGAAAAATATAAATGGAATGATTAGAAATACCCATCTGTCTTCAATTACTCCTTTAATATAAAATATGTAAAACAGAGAAACTACTAATAAAACTATAAATGAAAATATCCAAGGATCTTTTCTTAGAGATTTATCTTTTATTAAAACATCTGAACTTATTAGTAGATTAAATAAGGTTATTCCTAATCCTGCTAGAAACAATAAAAATATTGGCAGTTTAAGGAATGAATAAAAAAAATCCAAAGTCATCCACCCTAAATCTCTCCCTATATTAAAATCTCCTGAATATGAGGGGGCAAAAGCTAATGGATTTCCGAAAGTTATTGCCTGCCATATCATAAATGGAATCATTCCAACTATGAATGCTCCTAAAATTAGCCAATAATTCTTTTTCCTCATTGCCTGCCAGCCATCGTAGTATAGAATAAATAGCGCAAAAGATAGAGGAACTAATAAAGCAGATATTTTGAAGTAAAATGCCAATGCTACAAAAAGTCCGGCATAAATTGCATATCTTGGATTTTCATGTTTAATAAGTTTCCAAAAGAATATAAACGCAATTAATTGTAAGGTTACTGAAAAAAAATCTGGCTGAAATCTAGTGCTCCAGAATATAACTGACCATACAAATGTAACACCTATAGAAGCAATTATGCCAATTTTATGATTAAAAAGCTCTCTGCCTAAGTAGTAAGTAGCGATTACTAAAGCCAGTGAAGGCAATGCTACTAAAATAAATTTTAGAGCGATTTCTTCAAAACCTAATTTTAAGAATAGCGCGCCAAGCAATTGAAATAATGGCGGTCTTTGCTCGTTAATTTGATATGGAACTCCAAGCGCCCAATGTTTCGCTGCGGACATGTATTCTGCTTCATCCCACCACATTGTTTGACCTGATGTTGTTATTAAATAATATATTCTAATGGTTAATGCAATTAAGGCTACAAATAATATGTGAAAATTCTTATTTTTTAACAAGTTATCATATTTAGCGGGTAAAAAAGCCATATACTTTCGGAGCAAAACTGTCTTTAAATCTCTTTTGATAGGGAAGATTTCTCCTTAATAAAGAATCCCAACCACAGCAATCTTTAAGCCTTCAAATGGGAACTATCGTAGCAAGTTACGAGGTATAAGACCCATTTGAAGCAATTAATGATTCTATTTTCTGGATTATATTATTCCACATGAAATTTTCAGCAGTTTTTCTTGCATTTTTTTGCAACAAAATTATTTCTTTTTGATTTAATCTTTTAATCCTGTCTAAAATATTGGCTAAATCTTTTTCATCCCCATTTTTGAAAATAAATCCATTTTTTTCATCCTGTATTAATTCTTTATTTCCTTCATTATTGCTGCCTATTACTATTCTTCCTCTTGCCATTGCTTCAACAAGAGTTTGAGGCATCCCCTCACTTAAAGAAGGAAGTATAAAAATTTGAGAGTTATCTAATCCTTTAATTTGTTCTGAATAATTATAAGGCAATGATTCAATAAATTCTCTGCCTTTTAGGCCTTTTTCTTTAATTATTAAATTTAGTTTTTTCAAATAATCTTTGTCTGCTGGTCCCCTTATATTAAAAATCCAATCTTCGTTTATACGAAGAGCTATTGCTCTACTTACAGATTCTAATTGTTTTATCTTGCTAATTCTGCCCCAGTAAGCAATTTTGGTTATTGGTTTGGATATCATTTTTATAGGTTTAAAAAATTCGTCTTTTACACCGTTTGGAAGATAGACAATTTTATCTTTATTAACTCCTAGTTCTTTCAAATATTTTTCTTCCCATTTAGTTATTGTAATTATTTTGTTGAATTTCTTTAAGTTATTTTTTCCAATTATATTATCATAAGTTTTTACAATTTTATTTTGAATCCATGTTCTTGAAGCCTCTCTGGCGAAGGGCGCATGAGTTACTAGAAATATTTTACATTTTAATTTTTTAGCTATTTTGAGCGCTTGAAGGTTATGCATGTGTCTGTAGGCGTGAACTATTATAACATCGGGATTTAGTTTTAGTGCTTCTTTTTTGAAATTCCATAACATATAACTCTCCCCACCTAAATTTGTGGACGAGAAACGTTGGATATTTACTAGACCTTGGTTTTCTTCAAGAGAACATAAATCTTTTGAACCTTTGACTTGGTTTGATGAGAAAATTGTTACTTTGTGACCTCGCTCTGCAAGTAACTGTGATTCTTTTAAGACTCGCATGCCTACTCCGCATCCGCCTGCAGTGTAGTTGGTTATTTCGAGGATTTTCATATTATGAAATGATAGAGGCATTTAATAAACATAATTATAGGCAATCCAGTTGATTTTATAAGTTATTTCAGAATTCTTTGTATTGACGGAAATAAAAATTAGAATAAATCTAAAAATTGATTATAGTTCACAACTGCAATAAAGTATTTAAAACATCTTTTGAAAAGTTATTCGATGAATGAAAAATTAGGGTGGAAAGAATGGGATAAACCTGGAGATAAACATCTCATAAATCGAGTCCAATGGGATAGGTCTGAGGCAAAGGCCTTGGAAAGAGTGTTAGAAACTGATTGGTTTGGATATGGGTCAGTGCAACAAGGGGCCGAAGCTAAATTTTCTAAAGCCACGGGTATTCCTCACGTCTATTTACAAAATAGCGGATCTGCTTCAATAGAAGTAGGACTTCTTGCTCTAAAAAATAAGGGAAGATGGGCACCTGGCGATAAAGTAATACACCCAGTAAGCACTTTTATGACTAGTATTTCTTCTGCAATAAATCTTGGACTTGTCCCTATATTTGTAGAAAATAAACCTCATACCTATGTAGCAGATTCTGATCAGATAAGCCTGGCTTTAGAAAGACATCCAGAAGCAAGAGGAATGATACTACCTCATCTGATAGGAAATATTCCAGATATGACTCAAATAACTCGTGCTTTAGGAAAACACCGTTTCTTGCTCGAGGATTGTTGCGATACTCTTGGAGGGACATATCAAGGAAAACATATAGGGAACTTTGGAGATGTTGCTGCTTTTAGTTTCTATGCATCCCATCATGTAACTTCTGGAGGGGTTGGTGGAGCATTTGCTACAACTGACAAAGATCTTGCTAAAATTGCTAAGAGTCTTACATTTTGGGGAAGAGATTTTAGGCCTGGAGATGATGAATTTTTAAAAAGGTATACTTACGAAACTCTTGGATTGGACAGCCAAATGACTGCTCTTCAAGCGGCGTTTTTATCTGCCCAACTAGATAGATTGCCTAAATTTGTAGAAGATAGAGAAAGACAGTTTAAAGAGATGACCAGCATATTTGCAGATTATGGAAACTTCCATTTACCTGAAACTACCCCAGGGGCAAAACCTAGCTGGTTTGCATATCCTATTGCCTTGGGAGAAGGCGCTCCATTTGATAGAAGCCAGTTTGCAAGATATCTTACAAAAAATGGAGTAGAAGTAAGGCCTGTAATGTGCGGAAATATTACTTTACAAAAACCGATGCAAAGAGTTCCTTGGCTTTCTGCTAATGGAAAAAATTTCCCGATAGGAGATAGTATTGAAAGAAATTCTATGTTTTTACCTTGCTGGGGAATGCCTGAAAATCAAAAACAAGATTACTACGGAATATTAAAGAGATTTTTAGATGAATATAAATAATGAAAAAAATTCTTATAACTGGTGGAATGGGCTTTATCGGAAGCCATTTGGCTAGGAAAAATGTTGAACTTGGCAATAATGTTACTATTTTAACTCGCTCTGAAAAAAAAGCAGATAATATAAAAGATATCAGAGATAAAGTAAAAGTTATTGTAAAAGATATAAAGAATATTTCTGAAGAAGATGTTGCTAATAAAGACCAGATATATCATCTGGCAAGCACAGTGGATAATTATGCAGTAAAAGAGGGCAGGCCTTATGAAGATATAGATGTCAATTGCAATGGTACTATAGCCCTTCTAGAAGCTGTTAGAAATCATAATCTCGGAGCCAAAATATTATTTACAAGCACATTCTTTGTCAATGGAAACGTTGACAAACTTCCAGTTAATGAGCATTCTGAATGCAATCCTTTGGGACTTTATGGAGCTACAAGATTAGCTGCAGAACATTTCTGTAAAATTTACAGTAATGTTTTTGGCATGGATATAAAGATTGGAAGATTTACTAATGTTTTTGGAGATCATGAACAGGGAGGTAATAAGAAAAAAGCAGGTTTTAATTATATGATTAATTTAGCTGTATCTGGAAAAGAACTTGATGTTTATGATGGTGGAAACTTTGTTAGAGATTATATTTTTGTTGATGATGTAGTTGATGGTTGTATGGCTATTATGGAAAATGGAGAACCTGGGAAAATATATTATGTTTCTCGTGGTGAGAGAATTGCATTTAAAAGACTGATAGATATAATTAAAGAAAACATCCCCGATGTAAAAATAAATGCTATAATTCCACCTGATTTTCATAAAAAAATAGGAATAGTTGATTTTTATGCAGATAATTCTTCATTAAGAGCTCTTGGATGGAAACCAAAGGTATCTTTAGAAGAGGGAATTAAAAAAACGATAGAATATTACAAGAAGCATCAACAATAAGTTTATTAATAGTTTTTTAGATGTTTTATTATGGATGTTTCTATTATAGTCCCTGCTTACAATCCTAATAAGGAGATACTTTCTAAACTGATTAAATCTGTAAAATCCCAAAAATATGATGGAAAAGTGGAATTTATGATTATAGATCAGAGAAAAGGATTTTCTACCCAGATAAATATGGGGATAAGAAAATCAAAATATGAAATTATAGTTGAACTTCCACAAGACTGTGTTCCTTCGGATAAATATTGGTTAGAAAATTTAATTGCCCCATTTAAAGATGAAAGGGTTATAGCTTCAGTTTCTAAAGTTGAGTACCCTAAAGAATACTGGGATGGTTTTGACTATTTGACAAAAGGAATTATGATAAAAGAGAAGGGAGTAATAACATCTTCTCTTGATGGCAAGGGCGGAGCATATCGCAAAAAAACTATGGAATCTATCGGATTATTTGATGAAAAGAATTTTCTTGTGGCTGGAGAAGATTATGATACTTATATTAAAATAAAAGATATGGGAAAAATTGTTTACCCTAGTGCCAAAATAATTCATTATCATCCAACTAATTTCTCTCAAAGACTAAGAAAGAGTCGCCAATATGCTAATGGTTATGGAGCATTAACTAGAATACATGGAACCAAAATGACTAGATGGTATATTGGAATTATTAAGGCAATACCTATTGTCGGCCTAATTATTTATCCATTAAGTTACCCTTGGAAGAAAGGTGGTTTAAATATAATTCCCGCATATATCATCGCATCTATTGCAGATCATTTCTATTATATTCCTGGATTTTGGAAAGGATTTATAGATGGCAAGCAGACAGTTAGATAAAAAAGGCAAGATTTTAAAGAGTGTTTGAGAGTAAAATTGCATGAATAAACTACATTTGGGATGCGGAAAAGACATAAAGAAAGGATATGTTAATCTTGATTCAGTGAAACTTGAAGGCGTTAATATCATTCATAATTTGAATATTTATCCTTGGCCATTTAAAAAAGATGAATTTGATTATGTTCTTTCAAATCATGCGCTTGAGCATTTAGACAACATCATTAAACCATTGGAGGAAATCTGGAGGATAACTAAAAATAAGTCCCTTATTTCTATTGAAGTTCCTATATTTCCTAGTATTGGGGCTATGGCTGATCCGACACATAAACAATTTTACACATATAGGACATTTGACTATTTTAGACCACAGGACTCGTTGAATTATTATTCGAAAGCCAGATTTAATATTATTTCTAAGAGAATTATATTCTCTAAGCCTTTATTTTTTTGCACTTGGTTCTTTAATTTGAGCATGAGTATGCAAAAGTTTTATACTAATTTTCTTTCTTTTTTTATACCTGCTTTTGCTTTGAAAATCGAATTGGAGACAGTAAAATGAAATATTCAATAAAAGATATATCTGTAATTATTGCGACGTATAATCGCCCCGATGATTTGAAAAAAGCGTTAAACTCGTTTAAGCAAAATATTCATTTACTGAGAGAAGTAATTATTGTCGATCAAAGTACGGAAGATTTAACTAAAAAAATAGTTAAAAGTTTTAAAAGTAATAAAATAAAATATTATCATTCTGATATTCCTTCATTAACTGCTGCGCGAAACATGGGAATTGATAAATTGTCTAAAGATAGTAAAATTGCTATTTTTATTGATGATGATGTTACTCTTGAAGATAATTATTTTGATGGAATATTGGGTGTGTTTAATACCTATCCTAATGCGAGAGGAGTTGGCGGCTATTTTTTACCAAATATTGAGATAAATAGGTTTGAAATGATTTTACGTAAGATATTTCTTATCGAACATATGTCAGTTAATAAGGCTAAAGTTTATTCTGCCTATGGCGCATCATATCCTTCAAAATTAAATGAGGTTACTCAGAGCGAATGGATTCCTGGATTTAATATGGCTTATAAGACGGAAGTTTTTGTGTATGAAAAATTTGATTCTAAATTTGTCAAATATGCTTTGGCTGAAGACTTTGATTTTAGTTTGCGCGTGAATAAGAGATATCCTGGCTCTCTTTATATTACTCCTAAAGCTGATCTTATTCATCATGCCTCTACAATTGAAAGAACGCCCACTATAAAACTTGCCTATATGAATCAGATAAATCATATTTATATTCATTTTAAGAGCCTTTCAAGCCTTTTTGAAGACATAAAGCTTTTTTGGGCTTTATTAGGCATTCTTATTTTAAGAGTATTAAACCTTATAATCAAAAGACGTAAAACAGATTTAATTAAATTGAGACTTTATCTAAAATCTATATCTTATACATACAGTCATTTAAGCTCTATAAAGAAAGGTAGTTTAAAGCAAGCATATATAGCGAAAGACCTTTGTTTTTCCCCAAATTAGTTGTCTTTCGCTAGATAGCACAGAAAATTGATATTTTCTGTTCCTGCAAAATGTAATTTTGCAGTCAAAGGCGCAAAAATTGGGAAATTAGAGCGTCCTTTGCTATAATTCAATTTTGCTCTAACCTCACTATTTAAAATATATGATTACATCGATATGACATGGAAGAAGCCGAATCAAATGTGTATTTTACAAGAATTGTTAAAACCTCTGCTTTTGCATTTATTGCTGTAATGCTTTCTAAAGTCTTAGGTTATTCTTACAAAATTGTTATTGCTAGGTATTTTGATGCAGAGGTATATGGCCTTTTTTCATTGTCTATGATTATTATAGGCATTGCTGTGTCTTTGGCCGGGGCGGGATTGTTTGAAGGATTAGTCAGGCAAATTTCAATTTACAGAGGTCAGAAAAAAAGGAGATCAATAATCTCTCTTGTTATTACCAGTAGAAATTTTTTGATTATAAGCGGTTTTGCCCTTTTTGGAATTGTATTTTTAAGCGCCCCCACAATTTCAAATTTATTTGATGAACCAAGATTAACAATATTTATTCAAGTAATGTCCCTGGCAATTCCATTTATTCTTTTAGCAAATCTTTTCCTTTCAGTTCTACGTTCTTATGAAATGATAAAAACCCAATCAGTTCTTACAAATGTATTACAGAATACCACAAAATTCTTTATTTTATTATTTTTTATATTTATAGGGTTGCAAATTGCTTCAGTTCCACTTTCTTACCTGTTTGCATATGTTGTTTTGGCGCTAGTTGCTGGATTTTATGGGAAAAAAATTCTTTTTCCTGTAAATGTTTCAAAACCAAAATTGAAAGATGGTAAAAAGATGCTTGTAATGGTTATGAAATATTCGTGGCCTTTGATGTTTATAGGAGTGCTCACAAGCATATTTTACTGGACTGATTCTTTGCTTATTGGATACTATATTGGCGTGGGTAATGTTGGAATTTACAATGCAGCGATAACTCTTATAGTGTTTCTTGGCATTGTTCCTGAATTGTTTATTCAACTTTTATTTCCAGTTATAGCACTTAATATTTCTCAAAATAAAAATAAATTTGTGAATTTATTAATTAATCGCGTAACTAAATGGATAATAGTTATTAATTCATTTATTGCGCTTGCCTGTTTCTTTTTTGCGCCACAGCTTGTGTTCTGGCTTTTTGGCCAAGATTTTATGAATGCGGTTATTTCGTTAAGAATATTATCTATCGGGGCTTTATTTACTAATCTCGCCGCATATTTTATTAATCTTTTAACAGTTGCTGCTAAGACAAAACAAATACTTTATAATTTGATTATTGTGGCTATTCTCAACTTTGTATTAGATATTCTAATGATTCCAAGTTTAGGTTTAAATGGCGCAGCTATTGCAACTAGTATTTCAGGGTTTATACTGTTTTTGATAACTGCGCGTCAGGTTAAGAAGAACTATTCATTTTCTCCACTTGAATATAACTCTATTAGAACAATTATTATAGTTTTAATAACGTTTTGGGCAGGCGCGGTTATCTTGTTCCTGTCTTCTTCTGTTTTAATGACTTTTCTTATCGGAATAATTCTTATAATTTTATATTTGATAATTTTAATACATATAGGACTTTTTGATGAACAAGATATCGATTTGTTTAAAAAAATTGTGTGGAAAGCTATATTTTATACAGGATTTAAAGGATTCAGGTCAAAAACTTTTTTGACATAAATTTATTAAGTGTTTATTTTAACTTATTTTATGGTTCAGAAAACTATACTTATTACTGGGACAACTGGTAAACTTGGAAAAGCTATTATTCTTAATGGGCTTAGAGATAGAATTTTATTAACGCCTACAAGACAGGAAATGGACATTACTAGTAAGGAATCTGTTGATAAGTATTTTGATAATCACTCGGTTGATGAAGTAATCCATTGTGCTGCAATTGCAAATGTAGGAATATGTGAAAAGAATCCTGCTTTGGCAATAAATACTAATTCTATGGGAACTGCACATTTAGTAGAGGCTTCTTCTCGTAAACAAGGAATACGATTTGTTTACATTTCTACAGATTATGTGTATCCTTGTTCAAATGGACAATATGGGGAAACGGGCAGTACAGCGCCACATACAATATATGGGTGGACTAAATTGGGTGGAGAATTGTCAGTGAAAAACCTTAAAAATTATTGTATTATTCGCACAAGCTTTTTTGACCCTGAAAATATTCCATTTGATACTGCTTTTGTAGATTCTTTCTGCTCTAAACTGCCAATCGCAGAAATGGCAAAAAATGTAATTCTTCTATTAAAGAGCAATTTTGTTGGAACAATTAATGTTGGATGTGAGCGGATAAGTTTATATGACTTGTATAAAAAGTATAAACCTCAAATAAAGCCTGAGAATATGCTTATAGATGGAATTATAAAAAGAGCAAAAGATTCTTCACTTGACATTTCATTATGGAAAAACATGAAAGGAAAATTAAATGACGATTGAAAAAGTAGTTTATATAGAGAAAGGAGACTTAAACGTAAACTTGAAGAGAAGAGCCAGTACTATAATGAATGGAATGGGTAATGAATTTGAGCCAGGCGAGGTAAGATTATTAACGATTGATGAAACAAGTGTATTTGGAGGACATTGGAGAGACTATCCTGAAGTTTGGGGATTTCTTGGCGAAGCCACAATAACTTTGGAAGATATAGATACTAAAGAAAGAAGAACATATAAAGCAGGAAATGGAACAAGATTATTTATTCCTTCAAGAGTTGCTTCTAAAGTTGAAGCTGTGAAAGGAACTTCAATAGTTACTTGCGCACCACATAGTACAGATAGAGAAAAACAGACCCATAAGTATGATTTTATAGATATAGAGAATTCTGATAATTAGCATAAGAATTTGTTCAGAATTCTCGTGATAGATAATTCCCAAAAACCGATACTAATCAAAGAAATTACCTATAAATAGACTAATTGAAGAGTTTATTAAAAAAGTTTGAAACTTTTACCAAGCGAGCATTCTTTGTTCTTTTTATAGAAGTTGTTAAAAGGTATTTTAATATTTGAGGATTGATAAATAGTGAATAAGCTATTAATCTATACAAATATGAATCTTTAAAAAATCTTTTCTGATTTCTTAATACCACTAAATTCAGCTCAAAATGCGCGAATAGAATATGATCTGAGTTGAATATAGGTATCTTTTTTAATTTTCTGGTTTTTATTAATGGCATCGAGATGAAAAAAGTATTATTTTTATCTATTAGATTTATTTTATTATTATAAAAAGAAGCAAATTTGTCTATGTGATTAACAAAGTAATCTTTTCTAACCATAATCTGAGAAATGTCTAGATTTTCATATACATAACTTAAGTCTTTCTTTGGAAGATAATTATAAGCATAATGAAGTGAAAGAGACGCGTAATCTCCAATTAATCTTGAAGTTAAAATTGAATCGCATATAGACACTGGCTTGTTTATTAGTTCCATAGTGTAAACTTGAAAATAGTCCCTATATGGAAGAGTTTCATAACCTTTGTTTTTGAAACATATGTACTTAAAATTTTTAATTTTATTTTTAATGTAATCCTTTCCTTTATTAAAATCATCTTTATCTAAATATATTGGCTTTTCACCCATATATTTCAGACTCGTCGTTCCATGAAGGGGCATTTTGTCTTTTTCTATTGCATGATATGCATCTGACAAAAGCTTTTGGTTTGAAAATTTCTTGACTATCTTTTCATAGGCTTTTTCTGCTATTCTCTCACGTTCTTTTTCGTGTTTTAAATAATAATTTATCTTTTCACACATTTCTTCCTCGTTCTTGAATGAAGCAAAGTCTTTACCTTCTGTAAATTTAGTAAAATAGCCTTCTACATACTCTGTAAGGGCAAAAGCCTTACAGGCATTAACCGCTAAAGATCTTTCTAAAACGTGAGGAACACTAAAAAAATTCTGGGAGAAACATAAGCTTATTTTAGTTTGATTAATAAGTTCAATAAACTTTTCATCTGGAATTTTTCCAATATAATATTTCTTAAATTCGGGATAATCGTCCCATCCGGCACCTCCCAAGGCAAAATTAATCTTCTTTTTTAAGAGATGGCGCATATATTTTAACCTGTCTCCTTTGGGAGTACCGATAAAAACAACATCATATTTCTTTTTGAGATTTAGTGGTCTGAACTTATTAGTATCTGCTCCAAGCAAATCAAACCAAGGAAGCCCATAAGAGTCGTATTTTTTTGTAAATTGAAGCTGACTAATAAATTGATAATCTATTGCTGGAGAATAAGGAATAGTATAATTTTCAAATTTTATATCGTCATCGCCGTTCCAGTGGGTAACTCGTACATTTGGAAGAATCTCTTTTATTTTAATAAATGTTTCTGGATAAAATTCATCCCACACTAAGAAAAGATGAATATAGTCCGGCTTCTCTTTTCTTAGGAAATTGAGAAACTTCTGATTCATTACTTTTTTGCCGTATTTGTAAATTTCTTCCTGAGGGTCAAAGTTAACAACTTCTTTGAATATTTTTCTTAAAGGAATGTGATATGCCTGATTAATAATCCAATAAGGGTTATTTATTGACCAACATGCAAGAAGCATCTTCTTATTAATTAAAGCCATTGTCTGCCGAAGAAATGACTGTTTAAAAACCTTTATTTGAAAATTGGATTATTAACTAACTGCATGTTGTGCCATATATGAATGATGTTTGAGTTTGTTGAATTGTAGTCATTACATTAGGATAATTAAATGTATTAAATGATATAGTGGGCTGACCAATTATAGTTTCATGTGGCTGGAAGGTGTTTGTTGCAGAGTCATATAAATATAATTCGATTAATGATTGAACTGTATTTATAGAATTGAAAGATAATATATAGTAGTTTAATCTTGAAGAGTAAGCAGTCAATGGGGAAGTCTGGTGCTTATTTTGAACTGAAGGATTTAAGATTCCGTTATTTATCAACGTTCCTTGAGGCGAAAATAACTTATAATAAATCATGAGATAGTTTAGATTTGCAGGATTTCTTGTGGAAGCTATATAAATATATTTTTGTAATGTTTTATCAAAATAAAATATTCCTGCTCCAAATGAATTATAGGTTATAGGGGGCCCTAATGCGGCTCTTATATCTTGTTGAGTATCTAAATTTACTATCTGTGAAACCCCAGATAATGAAGCATAAGAGTCTACATAGTAAGGAGTAATAATGAATGCATTAATTAACCTCCAAAATACAAAATCGTTGAAATTGCTTATTATGACTTCGAAAGGCATGATTATTGTAGAACCCCATGGTCCAGTATATTGTGCAATAATCTGAGATGCTCCACTCGTTAGATTGTAAGTTTCTACAATATATACTTGAGGCAGTGCTCCTTGGGAATTTGTAGAATAGGTATAAGCCAATTTGTCATGAGTTATTGATCTTCCTATGAATTGAGGTTCAAGGCAAATAGAACCTTGGGTTGCATAAGGTATGCTTTTCAAAACAGTCAAGGTGTTTTGGCATGTTGTTCCTGGTCCGAATTGACATTTTACTTGTTCTTTTGTCAATGTACTGCACAAACTTGTTGATACTCCACCATTCTTTGTGTAAACTACCTCTCCATTATCGTTGACTACAGGGTTTAGAAACTCTAAAGGGGCATGACCTATGTTTGAATCTAAAGTGACTGCTCCTACATCATCATTTGTCCCATATTTTTCGTCAAGACCAAGATCATATCCTCGTAAAATAGCATTAGCACCCCCCTGCAAATACTCTGCAAAGACTACATATCTCCCCTTATTTTCCATCTTATCAAATGTTGGGATTTGAATGTGCTGTGGTGTTGTTGGTGTGGCTAAAGGAGTTAAGGGATTGCAGGTAATTGTCTTTGAAACATTTCTTACTGCTAAACCTATAAATTCTTTATTATCATTTTTGCTTTCTAATAGTGTCCCTTCCGAAAAGCCAATATCTTTTATAAAATTGGTTGCCTGAATTTCCCCATTATCATCTTTAAACACTTTTATTTTAAATTGACCAGCATCTACAATTTCTTCTGAAAGTGAGGATTCATCCTCTGAAGAGTCAGGAGATAAATTAGGATTAACTTGCACTATCTTTCCATAAACTAAATATACTATCCCTAATAACAACAATATCCCAACTAAAAGTATCTTGATTTTAACACCCATTTTATTAGTTTTATTTAAATAAGCTATTAATATTTTGATAACTCTCAAAGTTTATAAACTCTTTCTATGGCTAATTTATATGCTTAGAACTAAATGTCTGGTTTGTGAATCTGAAAAACTCGATGAAATAATCAATTTGGGAAGCCATCCGTTTGCAGATACTTTTGTGCCTGAATCAAAGAAAAGTGAATCTGATGCTATTTATCCTCTTGTTTGCGATTTGTGCAATAATTGTGGCCATGTACAAACAAAATACGAAACTAATCCTCTTGCGAGATATTCGCAAATAGAGTATTCTTACACTTCGTCTAATTCTGCTTTTTCAAGGGCTCATTGGGAAAAATATGCCCAAGATATTTCTGGCGAGTTGAATATTAAGAAGGATGCTTTTGTTGTGGAAATAGGTTCTAATGATGGATATCTTAGTGAACAGTTTTTGAATAAAGGAAATAAAGTGCTTGGTGTAGATCCTTCGCCTTATATGTCTGATTTGGCAAAGCAGAGAAATGTGCCTACAATTGTTGGATTATTTGGAACTAAACATGTTCAAGAAATTTTAGATAAATATGGAAAGGCTGATTTAATTGTTGCAAATAATGTTTTTAATCATGCAGATAATCCTCTTGATTTCACTAAAGCTGCAGCGAATGTTCTTAAAGAAAATGGAAGCTTTGTATTTGAACAGCCATATTGGATGGATACTCTTAAGAGCGGAAAGTTTGACCAAATATATCATGAACATGTGAGTTATTTTACTGTTAAATCTGCAGCCAAGCTTCTCGACATCGCGGGATTGAAAATAAAATCTGCAAAAGTAGTTAATTATCATGGAGGATCTTTACGAATAATGGCTTGTAAAAAAGAGAATCTTAAAGAAGAATCTAGTGAAGCGAAGGAAATGATAAAACAAGAGCAGGAATATGGCGCTTTTGACGTTAAAAAATATAAAGATTTTATGAATGAGATAAAGATGCAGAGAAGTAAGTTTTTACAAAGAGTTCACAAGATTAAGCAAGAAGGTGTTCCTATTATTGCTGTTGGAGCGGCTGCAAAAGGAAATACATTTCTTAATTTTTACAAACTTGATGGTACTTTAATTGATTATGTTACCGATGCTTCACCTCATAAGAAAGGAAAATACACTCCGGCAACTAGAATTCCAATTGTAGGAGATGAAATATTCTCAAAATTTGACAAAGTTTATGCTCTAATTTTGTCATGGAATATTGCTAACCAGTTAAAAGAAAAACTTGCTCCTTTGAACAAAAATATACAATTCATTTCTCCGGAGGAAAACATATGATAAATAAGATATATTCTAAGGTAAATCCATCACTCATATTGCATATTATATATACTAATGATAAAATCGATGAAAAAATTAGTTCTAAAAAAGTTAATAGTTTGACTGAACCAGAACATTGTTTGCAAGTAATGGCTTTTGAAATGCCTGCTGGAACAAAAAGCAATCCCCATAAGCATAATATTCAAGAAAGAAGAACTACTCAGACTCATGAAGCTCTTTTGCTTTTAAAAGGCTCCATTGAGCTATTTATTTATGATATAGATGATAGTTTTGTCGATAAAAAAATCCTAAATGAAGGGGATTGTTATGTTATTATTAATGGAGGGCATTATATTCAAACGCTTAGCGATGTTAAATTTTTTGAATTTAAGAACGGCCCTTATTATGGGCCTGAAAAAGATAAGACTAATATTAACTAGATTACTAAAATTACTTTCTATTAGCATAAGATCTTAATATAGGTTCTAGGAAAGCGTCTGCTTCTTTATAGGTAAGGGGTTTGGTATTGAAAGCCTCTTCTATTGCTACTGGCAAACCTCTACTTATTGCCTCATCAAGACATTGATGATAAGTTGCCATAGTTGTTAAATCTGGGCCTGTACCGTCTCCCCAACGCCTACCTATTTCTGTGCCTGCTGGAACTCTTATACTTAGGCCATCTTGAGATGAAAGATGCAAAGCCCGTGCTTTAGGGAAGTAATCTTCTATTTTTCCTGCTTTTGCTTCAAATTCATCCCATGAATTAATTCCTAGAGTTGCAAACAAAGCATCAGAACTCATAACATCTCGATTCTGTTTATATCTTGCAGGAATATTTTTCATTGCAGCAAAGTGAGCAACATCAAGAACAATATTTCCTCTTGAAATATCTATAAAACTCTGAAAATCATTAAAAACTTGAAGCCCCATTCCAAATGCTTCTGGTACGCCTTGCCAATAACCGATATTTTCAAATACAGCAGAATACGCATTTTCTATTGCTAATTTCAATCCTCTTACTGAGGCTTTGTCACTTAACTCTGCAAACCTTGTTTTTGCTCGATTGTAAATAGCATCACGCTGTTCAACAAAATCTGCCACTGAATAAAGTCCTGGTTTTGAGAAATCTCCTTTTTTAGCTGAGTCTAGAACAATTATCCCTATATGAGGCGCAACAATTAAACTTTGGGAAGCTGTTGGATCTAAATCTCTTAATTTAGCGGCTTGCTCGATAACTAATTCTAAATCTGATTGTACTTGAGGATTATAGGTTGAGTCATTTGGACCATAAGATAAAGCATTTTGTCTCTGCACGCCTGTTTCTACTAATCTTATAGGAAGGCGGTGTTTTTCCTGATTTTTTAATTGTTTTTCAAAATTTTCAGGAGTACGAGTTTTTGCCGGTAAATATAATAGGAATGCTCCTACTTCAAGAGGAACTCCACAATCATCTCCAAGTTTAACTAAACGTTCTTGAGCTGTTCTAAAAATATCTGGTTCGTTGTCTGAATGGAGCATTACTGGAAGAGCTAATTGCAATTTATTCATGTTTTTACTAAAAGTAAAGTGTATTTAAACGTTTGGTTTTTAATCACTATTAAATTAAGACACTTTAAATTTTGATGTCTTTGGCTCTTTTCTCAAGAAGTTCTCTGGCCTTTTGAATATAAAATCCTTTTTTATTTTTGTTTTCTGGGTCTACTGCTACAATGCCTCTTTCTTCAAATTGTTCTTTTAAATCTGATTCTACCATCATATAAACTAAATCTTTAAATTTAACTTGAGGGTTCCAACCTAATATTTTCTTAGCTTTTGAAGCGTTGCCTAATAATGCAGGCACTTCTGCAGGACGCTTGTATTTATCATCTACAGAAACATAATTTTTATAATCTAATTCTAAGAGTCCAAATGCTTCTTCTAAAAATTCTCTTACAGTGTGGGTCTCTTCTGTAGCTATAACAAAATCATCTGGCTCATGATGTTGTAAAATTTTCCACATTGCCCATACATATTCTTTAGATAAACCCCAATCACGTTTTGCGTCTAGATTACCCATGGTTA
>Ga0209541_10003023_pt1 | contig 31254 bp, 32 predicted proteins | sample RifCSPlowO2_01_FD_184027 | JGI IMG/M metagenome (GOLD analysis project Ga0209541, IMG submission 184027) | Groundwater microbial communities from Rifle, Colorado - Rifle CSP2_plank lowO2_0.1 (SPAdes) (version 2) | ecosystem: Environmental > Aquatic > Deep subsurface > Groundwater | place... | reverse complement strand
CTATGGCATAGGAAATGCCAATGTGCTGGATCTAAATCAGAGAATCAAGTCTATGCTAATACTATCGCTCATGAACACGGCGAGAATCATTGCGAAAATAACTTTGAGACTACATATGCTCCAGAGAGACAGGAGATTGTTTATTGTGAGAGTTGTTATTTGAAAGAAGTTGTATGAAGGACAAAGAAATCGAAAAATTAATTAAAGCCGAAGAGAAGCGCCAAAAAAGCGTCATTAATTTGATACCATCCGAGAATTATGTTTCGGATGATGTTTTGAGAGCTCTGGGCTCGGTGCTCAATAACAAATATTCCGAGGGGTATCCGGGAGCAAGGTATTACGGTGGGAACGTCATTATTGATAGAGTAGAGGAACTTTGCCAGAAGCGCGCGCTCAAACTTTTTAAATTAAATCCGAGCCAATGGCATACCAATGTCCAGCCGCATTCAGGATCTCCTGCGAATCTCGCGGTATATTCGGCGTTAGTCCCGATCGGGGGAAAAATTATGGGGCTTTTATTATCTTCCGGGGGACACTTAACCCACGGGCAGAAAATGTCTATGACGGGGAAAATCTGGAAGCAAGTTCCGTATGAAGTTGATCCAAAGACAGAGACTCTAGATTATGAAGCGCTTAAAAAACTCGCGATTGGGGAGAAGCCGAATATAATAGTCGCGGGCTACACCGCCTACCCGAGATTTGTCGATTGGAAAAAATTCAGGGAGATTGCAGACGCATCAGGAGCGATTTTGATGGTAGATATGTCACATATGGCGGGACTCGTCGCGGGGAGAGTTTATCCGAGTCCGTTTGCGTATGCGGATATTGTAACCACGACGACGCATAAGACTCTGCGCGGGCCGAGGGCGGCCATAATCTTCGCGAAGAAAGGCGAACGAGGTTTTGAGAAAAAAATTGATAAAGCAATAATCCCCGGGCTTCAAGGAGGTCCGCACGAAAATGCCATAGCGGCGGTTGCTGTGTGTCTCAAAGAAGCGATGAGCCCGAATTTTAAAAAATATGCGAAGCAGATTGTTAAAAACGCGAAAGTGCTCGCGGACGAACTTAAAAAAAGAGGGTGGCGAATAATTTCTGGCGGGACCGATTCCCATTTGCTTCTAGTTGATACATGGATGGGAGGAAAGGGAATTTCCGGGAAAGACGCTGAGAGGGCTTTGGAGAAAGGCGGCATAATTGTAAATAAAAACACAATCCCGGGCGACCCGAGGGGACCCCTCGACCCATCCGGCATCCGCCTCGGCACCCCAGCGGTTACCACGCAGGGGATGAAAGAGCGCGACATGGTGAAAATAGCTGAGAGAATAGATAGGATTTTGAAGTTGAAAACTTAGTTTTTATGTTATACTCTTTATAAAAAGGAGGTGTTCTTATGATCTCGATAGAGATTTCTGCACGGATGCTTCGCGCTGTGGTCGGCTCCTCATTTATTTTAGCAGGGATCATTCTTGCCGTATTGGCTCTTTGGCTGAAACCAAAACTCTGCGATCGCTGGTTCAGAGGTTTTGCTTTACTTGGGTATCTGTGGTTTATAATGAAATCTGCGCTCAAGGAGGAAATTTTAGATTTGCTTTTTATAGATAAAGTTTTTATAATGGAATCATGCCTACAATTTCTATTCCAAAAAGGCTTGCCAAAGAAGATTTAATAGTAATCCCAAAAAGAGAGTACGAAGAGTTTTCACAATGGAGGAAAAACATTAGAATTCGATTGGATGATAGCTGGTTTTGGACGAAGGAATGGCAGAAAAAAGAAGCGGAAGCTGATAAAGCGATACGAAACGGTAAAATCGAAGGGCCATTTAGTGACTCCAGCGATCTTCTCGTGGCATTAAAATCAACGCGAAAGAAAAAATAAGACGGTGCGGATTTTATTTTCGGAGCCATTCAAAAAGAATTACAAAGCTTTGCATGCAGGGATAAAAAAAGCGCTGGATAAAGCACTTACGTTTTTATCGCAAAATCCTCGCCACCACTCGCTACGCTTCAAAAAACTTCACGGCACAGATATTTGGTACGGCAGAATTACTAGAGAATATCGTTTCACGGCGAATTATCAAGGAGATATAATTATTCTTCGCCGCGCTGGCACACATAAGATTTTGAATAAGGAAAGGAAATAATATGATTGTTAACGGAAAGGCCATCGCCCAGAAAATTAAATCCTCGCTCAAAGAGGAAATTTCGAAGTCAGGCAAGAAAATACGGCTGGCGGTTTTGAAAGTTGGGAAAGATCCGGTGACGGCGAAATATCTCGAAGTTAAGAAAAAATTCGCGGAGGCAATTGGGGTAGACGTGCGGATTTACGAAGTAAGCGTGGATATTTCAAATAATAAATTGCGCGAGAAACTTTCAGAAATAGTTCATATCGAGGAAAATACGGGAGTAATAGTCCAGCTCCCTTTGCCAGAGAAAATAAATATGCAGTATATTTTGGACGCGATAATTCCGGAAAAAGATCCGGATATGCTTTCTTCGCGCGCATTGGGGAAGTTTTCGACCGGCAAATCACGGATATTGCCACCGGTCGTCGGCGCTATCAAAGCCATTTTTGACGAAAATAAAATAGAATTGAAAGGGAAAAACGCGGTCGTCGTCGGCGCAGGGAAGCTTGTCGGCAAACCAGTGGCATCTTGGCTTATTGGAGAAGGGGCAACGGTATCGGTGATTGACGAGAATACCAAAAATCCCGAAGATTACACAAAAAAAGCTGATATAATAATTTCCGGAGTAGGGAAGCCAAAAATAATAAAAGGAGATATGGTTCAGGATGGAGTTATTGCTATTGATTGCGGGACATCAGAGTCGTCGGGGCAGGTGGTTGGCGATATTGATCCCGATATTTCCAAAAAAGCTTCGATATTCGCGCCGGTTCCAGGCGGTGTCGGGCCAATTACAATTGCTATGCTTTTTAAAAATCTAATTGAACTCGCAAAATGATTTATAATAATCTTGTCGTATTTCTCGGTAATTATCTTGCATGGATTTTGGGCGCGGTTCTGATTTTTTTTGCACTTTATCAAAACAGAAAAAATTTCCGCGTGGCAGTAGAGGCGCTTTTTGCAGGAATCATTTCGAGATTTATATTTACGGAGATAATAAGATATTTTCATGATAAGCCTAGGCCGTTTGAAATCGATGGGTCAATTCCTCTCATTTTGCACGAAGTCGGGAAATCATTTCCGTCCGGGCACGCGGCGTTTTTTTTCGCAATTGCCGCGACACTATTTATCTATAATCGTAGATGGGGAATTGTATTTTTTATTGCGGCGATCGCGATGGGTGCCGGGCGCGTCTTGGCTCATATCCATTGGCCTATCGATATTTTAGGCGGAGCCGTTATAGGAATTGTGTCCGCCGCAATTGTATGGAAAGTTATGCACAAATTTAATTTGACGCATCAAAGGGAATCAGCTTAATCTAATAAAGTTCCTCTAAAAATTAATGCAGTTTCTTGATTACGGTCGTAGGTTGGGGAAGTAGGTGCGAATCCTACACAGTGCCGCTACGGTAATCCGCCCATGAGGTGGAAAGTCCGATGGCCAACCCTGCATGAATAGAATTTTTTCCTCGAGCAAGGTCTATTTTATTAGATTTAATTTAATTACATCCGCCTCGGGGCGGTTTTTTGTTTTATGTTCAATAGAAAAATAAAAAATTATATAGTCACAGTCTTACTTTTATCAGCTTTCGTTTTATTGCCGTTATTTCCCGTTCGTGGGAATGTCGATCAATCTATCGCATATTTAAAAACTAAAACTCCGAACCCATGGATAACCATGGCGCTTTCTGCGGTGGGCGAAAATCCGGACGTTGATTATTTAAAATCATTCGTCGGCGCTTCCGCTTCCGATTACGAAGCCGCTATTTTGGCTTTGACGGCGGCAGGCAAAGATCCCAGGTCTTTTCCGAACGAGAATTTTGTGCAAAAACTTAAAAGTTTTTATTCAAACGGGCAGATCGGCGACCCGTCTTTGTTGAACGACGATATTTTCGGCCTCTTGGCTTTATTGGCCGCGGGCGAGCCAATCGGCGACGAAGTAGCAAGCGGCGCGAAAAATTTCATTGTTCAAAATCAAAAAGAGGACGGCGGCTGGGCCTTCGCGCTGTCTACGGGGAGCGATACCAATATGACCTCCATGACCTTGATGGCTCTTCTGGAAGCTGGCGCTTCCAAGACGGATGCGAATATTTCCAAGGCGGTCGGTTATCTTAAAGACGCCCAGAATTCCGACGGAGGATTTCCCTATGATCCGAAAAGTTCATTTGGAACCTCATCCGACGCTTCGTCGGACGCGTGGGCGTTGTCGGCTTTGAACAAATTGGGCGAAGATTTGAACGGATGGAAAAAAGACGGTCAAGGTCCATCCGAACATTTATCAGGCCTCGAGGCCCCATCTGGATATTTTGAATTCCAAAAGGGGAGCGGGGAAGATGCCTTTAGTCTCGTAACCACTTCTTACGCGGTAATCGCGCTTAGCGGCAAATATTATCCGGTTTCAAAAATCGCGCTCCAGGAAAACCCCTCAGTCAGTTTTAAAATAGAAGGGAAAACCAAAACATATTGCAAGGGCGAGGCACAGGCTCCCGATGCTTTGGAGCTGGTAAAAATAGCGGCCTCTAATTGCAATTTCACTTATAACATCAAAGATACTTCTTACGGACCGTATTTGGAACAGATCGGAGATGACAAGGCTTCAGGAACCGACGGCTGGCTCTACGCTGTAAATTTTATACTGCCTAATATCGGCGCGGCGGATTACAAACTTAAGATCGGTGATTATGTTTTATGGCATTTCGGCGAATTTGATTGGCAGCCGCAAAGTTCCAGTGTAACGCTAAGCGCTAAAGTTGGAGGTTCGGCGGGAAATCCAGGCGGCGATAATCAAAATCCGGGCGAGGGCGAAATTTCTTTGAGCGTATCTATACCGGGAGCCGGAGGAAGTTTGGATTTCGGCGACATCTTGCCCGGGGAAAGTCGGACTAAAACCGTTAAAGTTACGAATTCCGGCAATGTTGCGCTTACGATTGAGAGCATCGTTACTGGGGATGATGTATTCAGAAATTATCTTAAAGTAAATAACCTTTCATGGCGGGATTTCGGGACAAATCTTGCGCCGGGCGTAAGCGAGGCCGAGAAAGTCGGCGTTCAAATCCCGTCTTCTTACGCAAGCCCCGGAACAAAAAACGGCCTTCTTATTTTTTGGGGAACACCTGGGCAATGATTAAATTCGCCGCGGTTATTTTTGTCTCGCTATTTGTAATCACGGCAAACGCAGAGGCCGTCGGCTTGTCGGTCTCGCCCTCGGAATTGAGGGCATCCGGAACTTTCTATAAACCCGCATCCGCAAAATTCACGGTTAAAAATTCTTCGGATGGCGTCGCGCTTTTTGAAGTCTATCCGGACGATTTCGGGGATGCCATAAAAATTTCTCCGGAAAGTTTCATTTTGGAGGCCGGAGAAAAGAGGGAAATCGAGGCCTCGGCGAATTTTAAAAAATTAGGCAAATATTGGACCGATATTTCCATCGTGGCGAAACCAGTGGCAAATTCGGCTTTCAAGACCGCCGGGGGGCTGAAGATTCCTTTTTATATTGATGTAAAAGAGGAAAAATCTTCGCAGCTGGGGCTCCTTATATCTTCCGTAAGCAAAGAGACTTTGATAGTTCTATCCATAATTTTTGCGTTTGCAATTTTGATTTTCTGTTTGAAATATGGTTTTCGAAAATTCAAGAAAGCTAAAAGTTAGTTTAGGAATTGCGGCCGTAGTTTCGCTCCTATCTCTGGGCGCGTATTTATATTTCCACGTCGATTCGCCTACGGGAAATTTTGATTCTGCGGCGGTAACTTTAATTTTTGATTACGGGGATAGCCGCCGCGAGGTTTTTGCCAATGAGGAGTTTAAACAAGGCGAAAATTTATTCAATTTCACTAAAAACGAGCTCGCGGCAAAAAACATAATTTTTGAATTTCAGAAGTACCCGTCTTTGGGGAAGATGGTGACCAAAATCGGGGACAAAAAAAATAGCGCGGAAGGGGGATATTGGCAATATTGGATAAACGGCAATTACGCTTCTGTTGGCGCCTCTGAATATTTGCTCAAACCCGGAGACAAAATCGAGTGGAAATTTTCCAAATCGAGTTTTTGAGCAACCATCTCTAAATTGACAAAGAATTTCACCGCAAACATATTTGTGATATCCTAGAATAAATGTTTTTAAGGAGGGCGTATGAGGCAAATGTACGAGATTGCTCACGATTTAACATCAAATTTTCCGTCCGGCGTCTCGAATCAATTAAAAGCTTGCGGCATTGCCGGGATTTATCTGGAGGATTTAAGAGAATCTTTGCGCGGCATATTAAAACATAGGTGGGGTCCGCTAAACAGTAATGGGAAACATATGTATATAATTTCCCTCAATATGAATGATACTATCTCGGATTGGGCGCATACTGTCGGGCATGAACTATGTCATACTTTTCAAGAGGATTATGCATTCAGCGATGAATTGCTATCAAGCTTTTGTCATAAGTATGGGATAGTAGTTGAAACGCGAGCGCGATTGCGAGACTATATTAATGGGGACGGGGGCTGCACAAAAGAATCCTTCCATTTTTATTTCGACACGCGAATTAAAGCCGACGAAGTTTTCTGTGAAATTTTTTCTTCGATCTGGCTTGCTAGGCCCGGCGTTAGATCGGAACTGGAAGAAATCCTCCACGCTCTTTCGGGAGAAAATAGTATAATCGCTTTGTGATTTAGTTCTTCGGTAACGAGAAAACCCGAGTCTTTATGACCCGGGTTTTTGACTTAATAATAATTGACAGGACAATCATTGAAAGCTAAAGTGTGAAAATATTGCCGCGGTGGCGGAATCGGCAGACGCACAGGACTCAAAATCCTGCGGGCGCAAGCTCATGAGGGTTCGACCCCCTCCCGCGGCACACTGCCTCTCGACTTTTGAATTGATATTATATATCCTTTTATTATGACCGATTTTCCAGAACCAAAAAGAAGCTCAAGCATCTTCTTTTTAGAGATAGATAAAGTCCTGCCTAATCCGCTCCAGCCGCGAAAAGAATTCGATGAAAATCGCCTTTCTGAATTGGCGGAATCAATTAGGCAATATGGCATTCTGCAACCCCTCGTTGTCGCAAGGAAAGAAATTAAGACTGCTTCTGGCGGCGTTACCACCGAATATGAGCTTATCGCCGGAGAGAGGCGTCTTCGCGCTTCGCGTCTTGCCGGATTGCGCGAGGTCCCCGCGCTGATTAGAGAAGAGCCTACAGAGAAAATCAAACTGGAGATTGCTTTGGTTGAAAATGTCCAGAGAGAAGATTTGAATTCAGTTGACCGCGCCATGGCATTTGACCGCTTAAATCGGGAATTCAATCTTTCTCACCGCGATATAGGCGCCAGGATCGGCAAATCAAGGGAGTACGTTGCAAATTCCATACGGCTTTTGGGCCTGCCGGATGAAATCCAGTCTGTGCTTCGCGAAGGTAAAATTACGGAAAGCCACGCGCGCTATCTTTTAATGATTCAGGATAAACCGGCAGAACAAAAAGCCCTTTTGGACGATATAGTTTTTCGGGGCCTTAACGTCAGAGAGACGGATCGCATTTTGAAAGAAATAATTTCCCGAGACAAAAAAAATATCAGTTCTCCCGATCCAGTGACAAAAAATATGGAAGAGAAGCTTGCGCAAACATTCGGGGCAAGAGTTTATATTTCAAAAAGTTCAAATGGAGGCAGAATTTCTCTGGAGTTTTTTTCTCCCGAGGAGCTCAATTCTTTCTTGGGGCGCTTTGTCGAGCCCGAGAGGCAAGGCGGTCAAGACAGCCAAGATAGCTTTGAAACAGCAAACGATGGAATAACGGTCCCAACGCTGGTTTCAGCGCCGAGCCCGGACGAATTGGAAGAATTCACTATTTGACTAGATGCGTAATTTTTCTTACTCCGGCGACATCCCGGAGCTTTTTTATTATCTTTTCCAACTCCTCCTTGTTTTTTGGAACAAAAGTTATTTTTATCGGAGCTTCCTCATTTCCCGATCTAGCTGAAATCAAATTTTGGATATTGATCTTGCTTTTTGCGAAGACCGAAGTTATATCTTTAATAAAGCCAACTCTATTTTTCCCGTAGATTCTCACTTCAATTAAGTTTGTTTGCAGCATCAAAAAAGATTTTTTTAGGGATAGCCGCAGAGATCTCCTGATCCGATTTTTAGCTAAAGCTGTTTTTACCAGGCCAAGCCATTCCGGACTAGGCTTTTTATTTTTTTGCGTGATTATTTCAACTACGTCCCCGGATTTAAGCTCCCATGTAAAGGAAACCATCCTGCCATTTACCCGTGATCCGGATGCGCGATTTCCTATTTCAGAATGTATATGATAGGCGAAATCGAGGGGTGTGGATCCTCTAGGCAAGTCTATAACATCCCCTTTGGGAGTAAGTGTGAAAATCCTATCTTTAAAAAAGTCAATTTTGAGCGCCTCAAGAAGTTCCTCGGAGGTTGGCTGTTCTTTTTGAAATTCCTTATGCCAATTTTGGAGCTGCGAAATCCAATTAAATTTTTTTCCGAAAGCCTTGAACCCTTTTTTGGGCTTGCCCGCTTCCGCATAAGCCCAATGCGCGGCGATTCCACTCTCTGCTTCAAGATGCATTTCCGGCGTTCTGATCTGGAATTCGACGATTACCCTCGGCTCGATAAAAACGCTGGTGTGGAGCGACTGATAACCGTTTGGTTTAGGAAGCGCAATGTAATCCCTGAATTTTCCAGGAACCGGGCGCCAGAGTTTATGTATGATTCCGAGCGCGCTATAACAGCTTTTTACGTCCGGAACAATCAAGCGAAGCGCAATCAGATCCGAAAACCTGGACCAATCGCCTTCGTAGCGTTTCAGCTTCTGCCAAATGGAGTAAATATGCTTAGCTCGGTAATTTATTTGAAAATTTTTAATGCCTTCTTTTCTTAATTCAGCTTCGATTATTGAAAATATCTTTTTTAAGTATTTTTCGCGCTCCGGAGCTCTTTTCTTTATCTCAGTGGTGATTGTGGCATAATCTTTCGGGTACAGACACTGCATCGAGAGATCCTCAAGCTCGGCTTTGATGTTCCACATGCCCAATCGCTCGGCGAGCGAAGCGTAGAGAGTGAGTGTTTCCTGCGCTATTCGCTCCTGTTTTTCTTGTCCAAGCCATTCGAGAGTTTGCATGTTATGAAGGCGGTCCATCAGCTTTATTATGACGACTCTTATATCTTCGGCGACGGCTAAAAACATTTTTTTAACTGACTCGAGCGCGCGATCAGCACCCGTCGCGTGAACCCTGTCCACCTTAGTCACTCCATCGACGAGAAAAGAAAGCTCTTCTCCGAGATTTTTCTTTATAGTCTTTAAAGTTTCTGGAGAACGCTCCACGGCATCGTGCAGGAGTCCCGCGGCTATTGTATTTATATCCATTTTTAGTTCAGCCAATTTAAGCGAAACCGCAACCGGGTGCGTGATGTAATTTTCTCCCGAAATGCGTTTTTCGTCTTTATGAACTTTCAAGGCTAGCTCAAATGCTTTTTTTAAAATATCCATGTCCTTTTCGGCAATGTTGAATTTAGATAATTTTTTCTCATATTCTTCCCAGGTCATTCTTTTTTCTCTATTTCTTTTCCTTCAAAAATGCAGGATTTTGAAGAGCATTTTATGGAATTTTTTGCTTGCACGAGCGGGGAGGAGCATTCCGGGCAAAGATCTCCCGTGGGCTTTAGCCAGGAAGCAAAATCGCATTTCGGCCACAGGGAGCACCCGTAAAACATTTTCCCGCGTTTTGTTGATCTCTCGACAATCTCTCCCTCATGGCATTTTAAGCATTTAATGTTTAAAGAAACCGGCGGGAGCGGCTTTGCGTTTTTACATTCCGGAAATCCGGAGCAGGCCATAAAGCGGCCGAAGCGCCCGCGCTTGATGACCATGGGCTTCCCGCATTTTTCGCACTTTTCGTCGGTTGTTTCCTGAAAATCGCGTTTTTCCACGCTTTCGTATTTTTCGGCAAGGTGCTTGGAGAAAGGAGTGTAAAAATCTTTTACTACATTTTTCCATTGAATCTCGCCCGAAGCAATCTCATCGAGCTCTTCTTCCATTTTTGCAGTGAATTGTATATCAACGACTTCCGGAAAATTTTCAACCAGCATATCGTTTACCAAAAAACCAACTTCGGTTGGCCCTAGTCTTTTTTTGTCATCTCTTTGGACATAATTTCTGCTCTGGATAGTTGAAATAATCGGCGCGTATGTCGACGGTCTGCCTATCCCGTTTTTTTCCAGTATTTTTATTAGGCTTGCTTCCGTGTATCTGGGTGGCGGCTCCGTGAAATGTTGAAGGGGATTCAGCTTTTCCAGATTCAGCTTTTCTTCTTCGGAAAGTTCCGGGAGGGCGGCTTCCGCAAACTTAATCGGGTATATCTTGAGAAAACCATCAAATTTCATTGTCTGTCCGTTCGCTCTGAACGTATATTCGCCCGCATTTATGTCTGCCGAAGTTGAATCAAAGATGGCTTGCGGCATTTGTGAAGCTACGAATCTTCTCCAAATCAATTCGTACAATTTCAATTGGCGCTTGTCGAGAAAGCTCTTTATAGAATTTGGGGAGCGCGAAGGATCGGTTGGCCGGATTGCCTCGTGCGCCTCCTGCGCGCCCTTGGATTTAGTCTTGAATCTGCGAGGGGAGGGCAGGGCGTAATCTTTCCCAAACTCTGCTTCCAAGAAATTTCTGGCATCAGTGAGAGCACTTTCGGCAACGTTAAGCGAATCAGTCCTCATATATGTTATAAGTCCGGAGGCACCTTTTTCCCCCAAGTAAATTCCTTCATAGAGTTGCTGGGCTAGGAGCATTGTTTGTTTTACGCTAAAGCCAAGTCTTCTGAAAGCTTCTTGCTGAAGGGTCGATGTCGTAAATGGCGCGGATGAATTTTTTATCGTTTCTTTCTTTTCAATTGATGTAATAACCCATTCTTTGTTTTCAAGATCTTTGGCAATTTTTTCTGCGTCACCTTTATTTTTAATCGCAAATTTATCCAATGCGTTTCCATTTTTCTTGGAAAGAAAGGCTTCGAATTCTCCTTTCCCATCTTTTTTGGCAAGCAAAGCCCCGATGCTCCAATATTCCTCATGAGCGAAACTTCGTATCTCTCTTTCGCGCTCCACAATCAGCCGCACTGCGACTGATTGAACTCTTCCGGCCGAAAGCCCACGATATAGTTTTTTCCATAGAAAAGGAGAAAGCTTATATCCGACGAGCCTGTCTAAAATACGCCGGGCCTGCTGGGCATCCACAAGCTTCAGATCAATGTCGCGCGGGGTTTTTAGGGCGGCATCGATTGCGCTCTTGGTTATTTCGTGGAAAACAATCCTATCAACTTTGAGATTTCTTAACGACAAGGCTTCTGTAAGATGCCAGGCTATCGCTTCTCCTTCGCGGTCTTCATCGGTAGCCAGTATTACCGCATCCATTTTTTCAACCTCTTTTTTCAATATATTAACTTTTTTTCTAGCCGCTGTTGGTATCACGTATTTCGGCTCAAAACTCTCTTCGTCTATTCCCAGGGCGGATTTCGGCAGATCCCTGACGTGTCCGTACGAAGAAAGAACTTTAAAACCACTGGGCACAAAGCCAGAGATTGTTTTTGCTTTTGTCGGAGATTCTACAATTATCAGTTTCATTTTATATTACTTTAAAAATTTCCCCTCCCGAATCTTTTATAACCCCTTTTATTTCGAGAAGAGATAGAGTGGGAATTATTTCTGATGGAGAAAGCCCCAGTTTTCTCATCAGATCATCTTTTAAAATCGGCTCCGATATGCCGTCTAAAATCTTTTTCTCTATATCTGAAAACTCTTCGTAAGACTTAGGAATCGAATCGTTCGATTCTATGCCGAAAACGTTCAAAATGTCAATTGATGAGGTTATCGCCGCTGCCCCTTCTTTTATTAATTTATTGGTTCCCTTAGCGTTTTCCGAAAATATCGAGCCAGGCAAGGCCAAGACTTCGCGGTTGAAATCGAGAGCGTATCGCGCCGTAATAAGCGCACCGGATTTTTCTCTAGCTTCGACTATCCAGACTGCACGCGAGAGGCCGGCTATTATCCGATTTCTTTGAGGGAAAGTGTTTATATTCGCCTTCATTTCATATGGATATTCAGATATGATAGCACCTCCATCCGCAACAATTTTGTCCGCGAGTTTCTTGTTTTCTTTTGGGAAAAGAACTTTTGGGGAAATTCCGGAACCAAGGACCGCGACTGTCTTTATTTTGTGTCGAATTGCCGCTTCGTGCGAAAAAGAATCAATCCCTTTTGCGAGCCCGGACACTATGACGAAATTTCTTCCGGCAAGGTCGCCAACAATCCGCGAACAAGCCTCTTTTCCGTACGTTGAATATCTTCTTGTCCCGACGACTCCCAGAAAATTTAAATCCTCTTTTGGCATCTGCCCACGCACATAAAGAACCTCAGGCGGAGCGGGAGTTTCTTTAAGCATATTCGGCAATTCATCATGAAGAATGAGGGAAATCCCCTCATTCTCAAGATTTTTATATTCCTTTTCCGGATCTTTTTCTTCTTTGATTTTCTCAAGGCTGAATAAGGCTTTTTTCTCAAGCTGCGGGATCCTAAGAAATTCCCTGACCTCGGCTTCCCAGGCATTTTTGTACGATCCGAAGTGATTTCTTATTCTCGCCAGCGTCTTCGGCCCAAATTCCGGGACATGGTTTATCGCATTCGCGAACTGCTTTTCCTCGTCGTACATCCTATAATGGTATTGCAATAAGAAAATTACTGCAATTTGGCAGAGATGATCAGTCCTGTAATCCACTTGACGTATTGGGGGGGGTGATAAATTGAAAGCATGAGTAATGAAATGCCAACAAACGATGAGGAATTTTTAAGACAAGAACAGACTGCTGAATCTCAAGAGTGGAGGGAGAGACAAGACAGTTATGCTGATCTAGGGAGCTATATTAAAATGCATAAAACAGAAGAACTTTCGCAAGAAGATCCGGAAATGGACAAAAAATTAAAAGAACAGATTAAGGAGTTAAAACTAAATGGAATTTATTGGACTGGCTGGTCTATTACAAAAACTGGTGAATTTGAAGCCAATCCAGCTGTGCAATTTGGCTATGATAAACATGCCAATTTCCAGTACTTTGATAGGAGTGGGAATATAACTTCTTGCGACATCGATGCCGAAAGGATTCTAGTCTATAAAAGAAAGGATGTTGGAGCTTTGGGATATCTAATTACACAAGAACTTCAGAAACTTGGTTTTCGCAAGCCACCTGGTAATCCCAATTCCCCGGAGGCAAAATCGCTGGGAGAGGTTATTCAAGAAGTCAGTAGTGCCATAAGTAGAAAAGAACGACGATTAGAGCAAGAAGCCAAAGAGAAAAAGACAAAAGAATTTGATTTTTAGAACAGAAAAACCCGCGGTATAGGCCGCGGGTTTTTCACTGATATGGAGAGAAATCCGCGTTGATATAACCGCTTGCATTTTTTATTTTCCTATATATAATAAGTATCTATGAAACTTCTCTCGAGGAATTTAATCATAGGCTTTTTAATACTGATGCTTCTTGCAGGGGCTTATTCGGTGTTTCTCGAGAGTTTTAAGGAAGTGCCGTCTCTTTCCCTTTCCGATTTGGTGAAGAAAATAAACGCGGGAGAGGTCAAAAGCATTTCTATCAACGGCGACGATCTTAACGTAACTCTCGGCGATGAATCCGCTTTTATCGCGAAAAAAGAGTCCGAAAGCTCCCTATTGCAGACGCTTTCCAATTACGGTGTTTCGAAAGAAGCTTTGGATAAAGTTGCGATCAATATAGATTCCCCATCAGGGCTCGTATTCTGGCTATCCGCAATTCTCCCGTTTCTATTGCCGTTCTTGCTGATTGTGCTTTTTTTCTGGCTTGCCGCCAGGCAGGTGCAGAGATCAAACGTGCAGGCTTTTACTTTCGGCCAATCGAGAGCCCGCGTAGTTCAGCCGGATTCAAAAAAAGAGAGAGTCACTTTTAAGGACGTAGCTGGAGTTAAGGAAGCCAAAGAAGAGCTTCAGGAAATCGTTGAATTTTTAAGGAGCCCGCGGAAGTTTTTGGATATCGGAGCGAGGATCCCGAAAGGGGTTCTGCTTATGGGTGCTCCGGGAACTGGAAAAACTTTACTTGCTCGCGCAGTTGCCGGAGAGGCAGGAGTTCCTTTTTTCCATATGTCCGGATCGGAATTTGTCGAGATGTTTGTCGGCGTTGGGGCATCGAGGGTGCGCGATCTATTTAAGATGGCAAAGCGCTCGGCTCCGGCTATAATTTTTATAGATGAGATAGATGCCGTCGGAAGACACAGGGGAGCAGGAATGGGAGGAGGACATGATGAACGAGAACAAACACTCAATCAAATTTTGGTGGAGATGGATGGTTTTGAACAGCAGGAATCCGTTATAGTGATGGCCGGGACAAACCGCCCAGATGTTTTGGACCCGGCGCTTTTGCGCCCTGGGAGATTCGACAGAAGAGTTATTTTGGACAATCCGGACATTAACGACCGCGAAGCTATTTTAAAATTACATGCGCAGAAAAAGCCTCTTGAGAAAGAAGTTGATTTAAGGGTTATTGCAGAGAGAACGCCTGGGTTTTCTGGGGCGGATCTCGCGAACTTGATGAACGAGGCGGCTATTGTCGCCGCTCGCGATAATAGGAAGACAATCGAGCAATTAGACCTCTTTCGTTCGATTGAAAAAGTTCTTCTAGGCCCCGAAAGGAAAAGCCATATATTGTCGACGGCGGAGAAAAAAATCTCGGCTTACCATGAAGCGGGGCATGCATTGGTGGCCGCGATTCTGCCGAATGCCGATCCGGTGCATAAAACTACCATCGTTTCTCGGGGGCGCGCGGCCGGGTACACACTCAAGCTTCCTTCCGAAGACAGGCATCTATATTCAAGAAAAAATTTCTTGGATGAGCTCGCGGCGGCTTTAGGAGGATATGCTTCGGAAAAACTGGTTTTTGGAGAACTCACGACCGGATCCTCGGATGATATAAAAAAAGCCACGCTGATTGCCAGGGATTTAGTTACCCGCTATGGCATGTCCGAGAAAATCGGACCCATAACTTTGGGAGAAAGAGATGAACTCGTATTTTTGGGCAAGGAACTTGGCGTGGAGAAAAATTATTCTGAAGCAACGGCTCAATTAGTGGATTCCGAAGTAGCGCATATTATGCGCAACGCTTTCAAGCGGGCCAACGATGTTTTGAAGAAATACCGCAAGGTGCTCGATTCCCTGGCCTCGCATTTAATTAAAAATGAAACCATAGAACGGGAAGAATTCGATTCGATTTTGGCCACGTTCGGCCTCGCGCAGGTTATTGGAAAGCAAGCCGAGGCAGTCTAACAATAAAATTTGACTCTCTTTGTCAGTTGTGTATACTGCGGATATACATTATGGCAACTAAAGTACAGAAATGGGGAAATAGTTTAGCGGTAAGACTGCCTCGAGAGGTAGCGGAGAAATTTAAGCTTGGCGAAGGCACGACTGTTGAGATAAAATCTGAAGATTACGGAATTGTTATTAAGCCTGCAAAAAAACAGAAATATACTCTTGAAGAATTGGTAGCTGGTATTACTCCTGAAAATAGGCACGAAGAGACGGACTGGGGAAAACCTATGGGTCGGGAGATATGGTAGACAGGGATTACATACCAGAGAGAGGAGATATTGTTTGGTTGGATTTTTCGCCTACGCTCGGACGCGAACAGCGTGGCAAAAGGCCGGCAGTCGTAATTTCTTCAAAAATTTATAATGAACGGTCAGGACTTGCGCTCGTATGTCCAATAACATCAATAGCTAAAGGATATAATTTTGAAGTAGAAGTAAGAGAGAAAAAAATTAACGGAGTTGCTTTAGCCGATCACGTTCGAAGTCTTGATTGGAAAATAAGAAACCCAAAATTTATTTCTAAGCTTGCTACCGAGAACTTTAAAGAAATAATCAGTAAATTAATAGTATTGATTACTAGTGCATAGTTTTCGGCCCGTAGCTCAATGGCGGAGCACAGAGCTTATACCTCTGGGGTTGTAGGTTCGAGTCCTACCGGGCCGACCAACATATGAAACTCATATTTATTTATGGGCCACCTGGAGTTGGAAAGCTGACAGTTGCCAAAGAACTAGGCAAGATTACAAAATTTAAACTTTTCCATAACCACCTTACAGTTGATCTTGGAGTGTCACTTTTTCCATTTGGAACAAAAGAATATATAAATTTAGTTAATAAAATTCGCATTCATTTATTTGAATCTGTGGCAGAGAGTAAAATAAAAGGCCTGATTTTTACTTTTGTATATGGCGTGGAAACCGGAGCTAAAGATACTGATTACGAATTTGTAAAAAAAGTCGTCAGAATTGTTAAAAAGCAAAATGGTAAAGTGCTTTTTGTAAAACTTAGTGCTGCTGAAAAAGAATTATACAAGCGCATACAACATCCTTCGCGAAAGAAATTTGGTAAAGTGCAACATGTAAAAAGTTTTAAATCTATTCGGGCAAAACATGATTTAGATGCGACAATTCCCGTGGCCAGACATCTAATTATTGATAATACGAAACTTTCTGCGAGGAAGGTTGCTCGTAGAATTAGGGAGTATTATAAGGTTTAATATGTATCCCTATCTCCACACCGCGAACGCTAAGGAACTTACCGGGAAAGATCGGATAATTTTTCGGATTTTGGAAATTATCCCGGGCGCTGTAGCCTGGACCACGCTTTTGGGAATGATTTTGGCTTCTTGGCTCGCTCCGATTGCGGCCGCGATTTTTATAATACTTTTTGATTTATACTGGCTTATCAAGACCGTCTATCTTTCCGTTCACCTTCGCGGAAACTGGAAAAGAGTGATGCATAATTTAAAAATTGATTGGAGAGAGCGTGTAGATAAGCTGAAATGGGATCACGTCTGGCAGATTGTAATCCTGCCTTTTTATAAGGAATCCTTCGAAGTATCGGACGGCCTTTTGTCTAGCGTTGCGACCGCTGACTGGCCTAAAGATCGGATGATAATAGTTCTTGCACGCGAGGAAAGAGTGGGCCAGAAAGCGAAAGAAGTTTCACAAAAACTCCGCGATAAATACAAAAATATTTTCCCGCATATTCTGGAAACCGAGCACCCATCAAATCTTTCGGGGGAGATTCCTGGAAAGGGGTCGAATACAGCCTGGGCCGGGCGCAAAACCAAGGAATATATTGACGGCTTAAAAGTTCCATACGAAAATATTTTGGTTTCCTCTCTTGATATAGATACGCAAGTACCGAAACAATATTTCTTGGTGATAACTTATCATTTTCTGACGGTGGAAGATCCGGTCCATACTTCTTATCAGCCGGTCCCGCTTTATCACAATAATATTTGGGAAGCCCCGGCGTTTTCGCGTGTAGTTGCCAACTCCGGGAGCTTTTGGCAGATGATGCAGCAGGAGCGCCCGGAACGCTTGGCAACCTTTTCTTCGCATTCAATGAGTTTTAAAGCTCTGATTGACGTAGATTTTTGGCAGAAAAATATGGTTTCGGAAGACTCAAGAATATTTTGGCAGGGACTCTTGAGATATGGCGGCGATTATAAATCAGAGCCTCTTTCGTTCCCTGTCTATATGGATGCGAATGTAGGGAAAAATTTATGGGAGACTGTCAAGAATGTTTATAAGCAACAGAGGCGTTGGGCTTGGGGCGCTGAAAACTTTCCATACGCCGTCTTCGGCTTTATTAAAATTCCGGAGATTTCTCTTAGAAAAAAACTTTATTTCACGATGATAATGATCGAAGGGCTTTGGTCTTGGGCGACGAACGCGATCTTGATGTTTTTTTTGGGCTGGCTTCCGCTCGCGCTCGGCGGAGAAATTTTTAACTCGTCGATACTAGCTTTCAATCTTCCACGCGCGACGAGGATTATCATGACTTTCGCTATGGTCGGAATCGTCACTTCAATTTTAATTTCAACTTCGCTTCTCCCTCCGCCTCCGGAGAAAACTCCAAAGAGAAAATCAATTTATATGATTTTGCAGTGGCTCCTGATGCCCGCAATCTTAATCATTTTTGGCTCGCTCCCGGCTCTCGATGCCCAAACCCGCTTAATGCTCGGCAAGTATATGGGTTTTTGGGTGACCCCGAAATATAGAAAAGCCACGGAGCCTGAAAAAATAAAAAAGGGAGAGGAACTACAAGCCCTCTCCCAGTGACCGTGGAAGCGTAAGTATTACATCTACACTTCCATGGTTAATTTTCCTCGAGTACAAATTGGTGTCGTTCTCACTTTCTTGCCCTAGCGTAGGATAGCTGAATCTTTACCAGGGCCTGGATGACCTCTGCGCTGCAATGTTCACCCTTGTTGAGGATTAAGTCGGCACTTCTAAACTGCTCGTGCAGCTCACTCGTTTTAAAGCCACTTAACACCCATATTGGGAAGCGCTGGAAATAGCATCGCCTGTGTTCAATTATGGTCACAAAGGCTTTCGCGAGATTCTTGATGCTCATGATGACCAAATCTGGCTTAAACTCCTGCAAGGTTTTCTCGAGTTTTCCAGAATCGGTTCGGATTTGGAATTCGGTTAGACCTAGAGTTGAGATTTCAGCCATAGATCCCAACATCCCCGCATAAATATCAAGCAATTTCTCATCGCTTTCAATCAACAAAATGTTCATATTTTTACCTCCCTTTGGAGGAAAGGTAACAATAGCTGATGGTTTTGTCAAGATCTATTCAAAATGCGCTTGGCCGGATTAAAAAGACAAAAATCCAATTATTTAGCTATAGCACGATAACTGGATAATTGAATTCGTGGATCTAGAGATTCGCGAATTATGTAAGATTAAATTTTTTTTTGAGTGTTGGTTCGTTATCAATATGGTCCGCGAGAACGTGGCAGATATATTGGCGAACGTTAAAAAATTCCGCGACGAACATAGTTTCTTTTGAGCATTCAAAGGGATGCACAAAAACGCTTTTTTGAAGTTGTGCAAAACCCATCCGTTTGAGCGAGCGCGAAAGCGCATCGCGCGCCCTTTTGTGTTTTTCAGGGACATCAAACATGACGATTCGCCATTTGCGATCCCATTTATTCATCGGCGATATGGTGATAGCATCGATCTGGTAGGTGAGGGCGTGCCTTTTTCCAAATTCGGTCAAAACCATTGTGGTAGTGCCATCAGAATTATCTTTGGTATCAATAAGGCGTGAATGATAAAGATTTCGGATTACTCGATGCAAATTTCGTTTATTGATCCACTCCCACTCCTTTTTAATACCTTTAACAATTTTAAAATATTGGCGTGGGTCATGCGTCAGTCCAAGGGCGATGCCGCCTAATAGTAACAAGAGAACTTTTTGGGAAGTGGGCCGCAATTTTCTAAATTTTTTATTTGCTGTAATCATTATCCCATTATTACGCTATAGCACAATAAATGCAACTTTTAGATTTTATTCCAATTTACTCAAAATGCAGTGTTCCCGACTGCATCCTGACGCGCTGATGTAATTCGGGATATTTTTCGAGGGAATCAGATTCTATTATTTTTTTGGCTTCTTCGCGGGCGGCCTCAACCATTTTAATATTTTTTAACGCTTCCATGGCAACATCGGAAATTCCCCATTGCTGGGTCCCGGTTAATTCTCCGGTGCCACGTAGCTCCAGATCATATTGGGCAAGCTCAAATCCCGATTTCGCTTCCGTCAGCGCTTTGAGGCGCGATTTTGTTTTTTGGCTGTCAGACTCCGTAAATAAAAAACAATATGGCTGATAGCTTGATCGCATCACGCGGCCTCGGAGCTGATGGAGTTGCGCTAAGCCGAAGCGCTCCGCGCCCTCGATTATTATTACCGTTGCGTTCGGGACGTCCACGCCAACCTCGATTACGGAAGTTGCGACGAGTAGATCAATTTCTCCCTCCCGGAATTGTTTCATCGTCTTCTCTTTTTCTTTCGGAAGCATCTTGCCGTGGAGCATCGCCACCTTAAACTCCGGAAAAACTTCTAGGGAGAGTGTTTTATATTCTTTTTTGACCGCGCGCATTAAATCATCTTTATCCTCAATACGTGGGCATAGGACGTAAGCTTGCCGTCCGGAGGATATCTCGCGGCGGATATGTTCATAGGCCACGGCGCGGTTTTCCTTGGGGACTATTTCAGTAATCACTTGTTTCCGCCCCTTGGGCATTTCATCGAGGAGCGTTAAATCGAGGTCTCCATAAATAGTAAGCGCGAGCGTTCGTGGGATGGGAGTTGCGGTCATAGACAAAAGGTGTGGAACTCTCTCAGAATTTTTCTGAGTTAATTTAAATCGTTGGTTTATGCCGAAGCGATGCTGTTCGTCGATGATAACGAGGGCTAGATTTTTGAATTTTATTTTTTCGGCGATGAGCGAATGAGTTCCGATTAAAATTTGTATTTCGCCCGAAGCCAGCCATTTCAAGAGGGGAGCGCGGGCAATGTGTGTGGGTTTTTCGACAAAAGCCTTTGACGGGTATTTTAAAAATTCCGAGGAAGTAGCAAGCCCGATTTTGATATTGCGCGTGCCTAAACGTTTAATAAATTCTTCGAAGTGCTGGCGCGCCAAAACTTCGGTCGGCGCCATATAGGCCACCTGAAAGCCATTTTGAACACAAGCGAGACTCGCGATGAGCGCTACGATAGTTTTTCCCGAGCCGACCTCCCCTTCGAGAAGGCGCGACATTGGTTTTTCCCCGGAAATGTCTTTAAAAATATAATCGACTGCATTAATTTGCGCGCCCGTCAGTCCAAAAGGCAGGGTCTTAAAAAATTCATCCATTTCCCTTTTAGAAATTTTTATTAAAAATGATTGATGCTTTTCTCTCTCTTTTCTCCAAGATTGGCGCAGAAGCTGGATAATAAAGATTTCTTCAAAAGCAAAACGCTTTCGCGCCGCCTCGGCCCATTTAAGATCGCGCGGAAAATGGATTTCATGTAAGGAAGATTTTAAAGAGGGAAGATTGTATTTTTTTAAAATTTCTTTTGGAACCGGCTCTTTTAAATCCTGGTCTGTAATTTTTGAGATTATTCTTTTAACCGCGAAGCGGAGCCAGCGCGAGGAAAGCCCGCGGGTTTCAGGATAGATTGGAATCAAAGCTCCCGAATCGCTTATCTCGATACTTCCTTTCTCGAAAATCGGATTTTGCATGGAAAACCCGCTACGTTTATTTTGTTTGATTACACCCGTGAATGTATAATCCTCACCTACCTTTAATATGGAAGCCATGTAAGGCTGGTTAAACCAGGTTATTTCAAGTGACCCGGTTCCATCCGATACGTTAGCGCTCGCGATTTTAATTCTCTTTCGGAATGTTTTTTTGGCTTCTGTTTTAATCACGCGCGCGTGAATTGAGGCGCGCTCGCCCAGAATTAATCCGGCAATAGTTTTTCTCCCGGCAAACCCCTCATATCTCGACGGAAAGTGCCAAAGCAAATCCCGAACGGTATTAAGCCCGAATTTGCCCAAAATTTTTAGCTGTTTATCAGTAAGGCGAAAATAATTCGAAAGGGGATTGTCTAACATCTACACATTATACTGTGCCCTCGAGAGGAGTCGGACCTCTATCTCAAGCTCCGCAAGCTTGCATCCTATCCGTTGAACGACGAGGGCATTTGATTAATAGGTGCTTGATGTGCGGCGTTCAATTTTGAAAATATATACGATTTTTTTCTCCTTGTATATTTCATATCGCAATCTGTAAGCGCCTATTCTTTTTCGCCATACATTTTCCTGTCCGCCGAGTTTTTCAACATCACCATCAAAAGGGTCGATTTCCATTCCATCAATCGCATTCTTTAGACGCAGAGAGTATTTTTCCGGGATACGCTCAAGACTATTTCTTGCCTTGGCGTCTACGAGGACTTTCCAATTCATTTTTCAATTTACTCCACTCTATAAATTTTCCTTCTTTAAAATTATTTCTGGCGCGCTCCAGATCTTTCAAATCGGCTCGAGTTGCCCGAAATATTGGAATCGCTTTTCTTAATGATAATAATTCTTCGTATTCTTTTTTTGGAATAGCCACAAGCTCGTCCTTACTAGCTAATTTTTTTGGGATAGTGATTATAGGCATAAATTTATCTTATCAAAATCTGAAAAATCGCGCAATGGTGTCAAATAGGGATTCTTCAATTTCTTTTTCTTCAAGAAATTTCAAAAGGTGTTCCCGGATTTCATTCGGGTCAATGTTCCAAAGAGGGATCGTTATCTGCGGTTGGAAGGTTTTATTTGAGATTAAATAAAGATCTCTGATATGCGGCGGATCATAATTTATCCAAAAATATTTTAGATTGTCGTACGTATATAAAACTTTATCGACGGTGACTCCGCGCGAGGTTATCGCGAAGTGAATTATCTTCGGCTTTTTTGATCCGTGCAGGGCGACCGCGAAACCGCCGATTAAAACCATTATCGCAAAAAGATAATTTTGAAGAATTATCGCAAGCGCAAAGAATCCAAATGTTACAATTCCGACTGCCCAAAACCAGTCTTTCCCTTTCTCGTGATGTTCGAATTCTTCCGCTTCCCAAGAAAAAAGCGTTAAAAAGTTGTCCATATTTAAAGTATATCAGACTTTATTGCGGGAGGGCGCAGCTTGTTTTTTCAGCGAGCCTTGCGAACGAAACTACACCAGTTTCTCTGGACTCATCGGCGAATATCCAAGTCGGATATCCTTCGATTTTCTTTTCATCGCAGATCGAAAGGCGTCCCTTGCCATCCGGCGTGGAACATTCTTCATATGGCAGAAGATTCGCGGATTTTCCGAACATCGCCTTTTGCTTTTGGCAATATGGGCACCAAAATGTTCCGTAGAAAACTGCGCCTTTATTGTTAAGGCATACAGCAAAGTCATCATATTTCCCGGGCTTGCTCGCTTCTTTAATGAAATAATAAGCGCTCGCGGCAAGCGCGATTATTACAACTGTCCAGATAATTATTTTCTTTGTTTTATTATTCATATGCGGTGTGAGTCGGTCCAGAACCGACCTGATTAAGACAGTGTAAGGCTATTTTGAGATATTTTCCAGAGCTCGGTTTGATGGGAGTCGGTCGGGGTCTGAATCTCAAATGTTACAAATGTTACGCTAGAATGCACTTATTGCGCTCGTAACATTTATGGAGAAAGCGTGTTTGGAACATTTGGAACAGCACGTATGCGTTCCAGCGTTGTTCCGATAGAATTAAGACATGTCAGACAAAAAAGCTGTTTGTAACCAGTGCGATTCGTCACTGGACGAAGCATACAATCTGCCCGAAGCCGAGCGGAAGCCATGCCCCCGTTGTGGATCCCTCAGCCGCGCCCTGCAGATAAGCGTTTCCGATATGGTAGAGCTGCGCGACCAGGTGCGGCTCCGTCACAAAGTGCCTGGCCGCTCAAGGCCGCAAGCGGAAATTGTGTCTGGCGACGACTTGCATAGAAAATCGGGGATTTGGATGAGGCTGTCCCGCGTGATCGATCGCGGTAAGAACTGGTACGAAGAAAAGATCGTCAATCCTTCAACAGGCAAAGTAGAGCACCATCAAAGCCATCCGCTCGACGAGCATGTCGGCCACGGATCGGCAAAGTTTAAGAAATAGGTAGCGGCCGACGGAAATTTTACGTCTTTCATTTCTATGGTTTATCTCTAAAAGTCGTAATCAAAGTTGCCCGCGTTGGTGATTAATTTCAGAATCACTAGCCCCGAAAATTCTGCTGCTTGCCCATCGGGACCTTTCCAGATATCTATTTTCGTTATACCTCTTAGGGAATTATACTGCGCCCTTATATCAAAGGCGTCATTTGCTTTGATTCTTTGAATTAACTGATTGATTAAATTGTTAGTTCTAACAGCCCATTCATATTGGAAATTTGTATTGGGCAAGGTGATCGCCGGTCGATTATCGTATTGCAATGCTTTCAACTCGGCCTTCATTTGTTTTCCAGCGATATTCAGCAAGCCAAAATCAAGCTTTAGAGTGTGGCCTGCTTCATCGGCCAGCACATAATTTCCTTCGTTCGTTTGCGTTACTGCGACTTCTGAGAGGTTGTCGTTTCCTTTTACTCTTAGAGTCTGCGTTTCCAGTTCAAAATATATTTCTGCCTCTGGCGGAGTTTTATCAATTTTAATTTCCTTTGACTGAAGCGATTCATAATTCCCCGCCCGATCGGTTGAGAAGTAAAGAATGGTTGTTGTCCCTTCTTGAACAAGTGGAAACGGATCAGAATAAATATTCCACGTCTGGCCACCATCGAGCGAGTATTCTGTTTTCAAGACACCCGAATTGTCGTCAGTTGCAGTCAAACTCACTGAAACATCGCCTGCGTACCACTGCCCGTTATTTATCTGTAATCCTGTGGTCGAAATTTCAGTTATCGGTTTCGTTATATCTGCCGATTCCTCTGCGTTGAGAACCGCGGATGGCTCTGCTTCGGATTCAAATTCACCATCACCATCTTGGTCGACGTGGAAAGTAAAATCAGTTTGTTGCGGGGAAATATCAAACTCGACATTTGTATCAGGAGTCGTGAGCGGAATTTCGTTGTAGTATATCGTCTCAGCCACTTCCTCGTCTATAATCCTCTTGATTCGGGCGTTGAATGAGCCGATATCCGTCGCGAGGCCGCGAATTGCGTATGTACCTCCGTCAGGCAGAAACGCAAATTTGTTATCTTCGATCATGTCATATACGACCCCGGGAATGCCGTGTTCGATAAATCCTTCGGGTGTTGGTCCTACATGGTTGCCATCCTCGTCATAAATATGGAGTTCAATTGGGCTGTGAAAGGTTACCTGCGAACCATTTATCGGCTTACACGCCTCTTTTGTTCTTGTGAGGCTGGCGTCCGGAAAAAAATCAAGAGGTTCACCGCCCTCAAGGATGTGCAATATTAGATTACGAACATCCTCGCGACTTCCCAAAGTGCCGTGATCCGCATTCTTTGCATAGTATGTTTCCTGTGTAAGAAGCGCATTCGCGCTCACAAGCGGTACGGTTCCATCACCGGTTTTATATTCGACCGAGTATTCGAATGGAAAGTTATTAAACGCGCTTAAGAGGGCTGGTGTGGGGGTTTCGCAGCCAGCGATATTTGCGACACGTAAAACACCGTATTGCTCCCCGTCCCAGTCGTCGATTACATCATGAATATTACTCCAGGTTTGGGCATTCGTATTCCCTCCGGAGCTCGCCAAAAAGTCCATGGTGCCGGCATAATCAAGCCACACTCGTTCGCCATTCTGTTGTTGCGCGTTGAGGTAAGATCCGAATGTGTCCACATACGCGCGGCTTGGAAGAAGTTGGTACACCGAAGGCATGTTATTTGCAAACCCAACCGTGATATTCTCAATTTCTTCTTGTATGAAGTCAGAAAATATTCCGTCGTAACCAAAGTCGGCTCCCCACACGAGCATGCGAAGCGCTGCCGGAGCTCCAAAATGAGGAGTTGCAATGTCGACAAAGGTGCGTACGGTGTTTGGCCATACACGCATATAGAGTTTTGCAATCAGCCCGCCCATACTGTGGGCGACGACGTCAACTCTTTCCGCTCCAATGGCATCAATTCTCTGCTTGAGCGCCAGGACGTTGCTCATATTATTGAGCCGCCAATCGTAAGAAAATATAAACAAGTCCGACCCTTCTACATATCCAGCGCTCTTAAGTTGTTCAATCAGGGAACCGTAATAGTCATCCGTACCGGCTTCACGCACTATACCTCCTACACGCATAGGGAAAATAGGATTTTCCAAACCATCGTTCGTCAAAGATAATTCTTCCACCCCAAATGGGAATTCGTCGAGAAACGGCGGCCATATCTTGGTCCGAAAATCATAATCCCTGTAGAGTTCGCTCCCCAGAATACCTGGCACGATAATGACGGGGATTCTTTCGTTGTTGGGTTTAGCTACTATGACCAGCGGGAGTCCGGCCACACTCTGGCTCGATGGAAACTGTACCGTATCATTCCCGTCCGAAGCTAAAAAAGTGTAGTAATGAGTCCCAACAATTTCGCGCTTTCCCGTAGCGATATATTGTTCACCGTTCGCATAGTTTCCATCATGCAGGGCGGGTTCAGCCGTGGTATCCACTGACATAGGGATTGTCGTTGTTGCATGGCCGAACAGAAAGGTGTTTATGAAACTTGGCGGGTCGTTATCCGCGTCGGTATATATCACTCGAAAGGTAAACTGCGTTGAGGTGTCGCCAGTGTTCGGATCAATGCCATCACCTGCATATGGTTCAGTCTCGGGAAAGGAGAGGGTTGGCGGACTGTTCTCCGGCAGATGCGCGAGCCATCCGTTTTCAGTTGTCCACGGCAAGTTGTCTTGTCCGCCAGTGAAGATGTGTGGCGCATCACAGAAATTATCGCCGTTTATGTCGCTGCAGCCCTCTGATGGTTCGTCAAAATTACTCCAATAATTGCCGCCTACCGGAGAAGCGAGGTTGAAGATATTGTCACTACTATTTTCTGTTTCAATAACAGTCTGCGTAGAATTGTTTATAAAATTGTTTTTGAAAATCTGGTTGTTGTTAGAGAAGGAGAGGAGGTGAATTCCGGCAGCGTAGTTCGCGAATATAGTATTACCAGTCAGGGTGTTGTTTGAGGAGCCATAAGCGCGGATTCCATAGGAGTTATTCGATGTGGTGTTGTTTATCAATGTATTGTTGAAAGCGAACGCAAAATAGATTCCTAATTCACTGTTATTCGATGTGGTGTTATTCGTCAGGGTGTTGTTGGAGCCGGAAAAGGCGATTCCATAGGAGTTATTCGATGCGATGTTACTTGTTAAGGTGTTGTTGTTAGAGCCGGAGGAGTAAAGGTAAATCCCGACGAAATTCGAGTTTGCTGTGTTGTCTGTCAAGGTGTTGCCACTTGAATGGTCTAGTAAAATTCCCTCACTAAACCCACTAACATTCAGATTTTCGATTGTAACGCCAGTCCTTCCAGAAAGATAAATGCCGGTGCCTGCTCCCAACCCTCCCGTCCCAGTTACTGTATGTCCGTTGCCGTCAAGAGTTGTGTTGTCGCTGTCTATGACGATTCCTTGATTCAAATCTTGCGTGAGTGTGCATGTTTTTGTCGAGATATCCCACGTACCGATCGAGGAGCAATCTCCGCCGGTAGCGTTGTCTTGAATATGCCATTCCGCAGCTTGTGCACTCGCTGGCGTAGCAAAAGAGCCGCTCGCCAACGCGAGGGCTAATGTCGTCAAAAGAAGTCCCGATTTAAGGTTGTGTTTATTCATAAATAGGAAGTTATTTCTACAAGGAATATAGCCGAAAAATTTGTTTTCGGCAATTGCGTACGGCTTCCAAAATTTGCCGCTCTGCGCACGGCTGTTTGCGTTTCGTTCTTGTTCCGGATGGCTTCGTCTCGAAATAGCCAAACCGTGCCCCATCGGGTTAAAAGTATTATTCCCATAGTTACACAATCTCCCATTCAACCAACGCAAAGTCGTCCGGACTGAACCCTATTTCCAGCGACGCATCCAGCCAGCGCAATTGCGAATTCTGAATTGAGTCTTTTTTACTGCGCTTGAGTTCCATAAAAATCATTCGACCGCCATTCCAAACGAATACATCCCAACAGCCGCCGGATTTTCCGATTTTGGCACGGATGGCATCGATTATTTTTTGTTGCGCTTCCGGCAACTTGACTGGTTCGGCTACATCAGGAAGTCCCGTGCGATATTTTCTTCGATACGAATCAACCCAGACGCCATCCCAGCCATGCGATTGGAATAAACGCAAAACGGCGAGTTCCGCGAATACGGGCTTGCCGTTCCAATCGATCACTGCTTTTCCGTTGTACGTGTTCGGTATCGGATCTCCTTTCCACGGATCGAAATGGAGAAAATATTTTTGTATCGGAATCTGTTCGCCCGAAAGAAGCGAAAGTATTTCGCTCTCGGTTTTATATTGTTTTAGAAACTCAAGAGAGTTATCTCCAATGAGATTTTGAGAATTCATTTTGTGTCCTACGATTTGGTCTGGTGGCGATAACCACAAAACCCGCCACCAGGAGGATCTTGCGACCCCTATGCAAGTTTCCCTGCATAACGTAGGACACGCCCTGAATGACGGGTTTTCTGTGTCCTACGATTCGATGCCATGCCCGCAAAAGAAAATTTTGCGAGTTTAGGCAAATTAAGTTGTTAAAACAATTTTAGCAGAAATTGAGGGCAATTTCCACCTCTGCTTACCCTTGTAGCTTAATCTAGGGAGCTTGCGAAGTCTGGACTCATTCGCGCCCTCGGCGCGTTGTATTCAGGGTCATTCAGAGATGTGTGGATAAAACCCGTATTGTTTTTTCTGAAATGATGTATAATGAAAACAAGTTCTTCGAAAATCCATCGAAATGTCTAGCGAAGATATTGTGAAGCCTATCTTCGCAGAATTCACTCGTTGTCCGGCCTTAAGGCACAAAAACGGACGGAGAGTGAAGTTCACTTGTGATTTATAGAAAAACTGCAAGAGTCATTGGGCCGTTGTGCCTGTATTGACTCGCGAAAGGACTATAAATTCAGACAGCAAAAACCTATAAAGGTTATTTGTTGCATGAATTTGTAGTCTTTTTTCATTCAACACCGACTTTTATAGGGTTGGCATTTTTCGTTGAGCGATTACCAACTAATCGCTTTACAAACTATGGCAAAACATACATTGCAGTGGACAACGGTACGCCGTAAGGTCGACGATCTTATTCCGTTCGAAGGAAATCCGCGAAAACTTGATGAGAAACAGCAAACCGCACTTCTCAAAAGCCTGAAGCGTTTTAACCTCGCGGAAATTCCTGTGATAGACCTGGACAATACGATTCTGGCGGGGCACGCCCGCCTCCGGGCGCTCCAGATGTTAGGGCGAGGATCGGAGATGGTCGACGTGCGAATCCCTTCCAGAAAATTAACTGAACCAGAACGCAAATCGTACCTTCTTACCAGCAACGCAGTGCGGGGTTCATGGGACTACGATCTCCTCCGAACTTTCGACACCGAGCTCATTCTCGACATCGGATTTAACGATGACGAGCTGACGAATCTATGGGGCGATCTTCAGACTGAAGATGATGAATGGGACGAAGAAAAAGAGAAAACGCGGATCAAAAAGCCGAAAAGCAAAGTCGGTGAGATATACGCCCTTGGTCCGCACCGGCTTGCCGTGGGAGATGCAACGGACAACTCTGTGCTCACTCGCCTCTTCGGCAAGGAACGCACAACGATGATATATAGCGATCCCGTATACAATCTGTCGATTGATTACAATCGTGGCATTGGCGGCAAGCAGAACTACGGTGGCAACGTGAACGACAAACGCACGAAATCGGAATACCGGGAATTCATCAAAAAGAGCATGCAGAATGGGCTTTCGGTAGCAATGCCCGACGCGCACGTTTTCTACTGGAACGATCAATCGCAGGTTGGGTTAATCCAGGAACTCTTTGAAAATCTTGGCCTCAAAAACCGAAGAGTATGCCTCTGGATTAAAAATGGGCAGAATCCGACCCCTGGCGTCGCTTTCGCCAAAGCATACGAGCCGTGCATCTATGCGACTCGCGGGAAGCCGTATCTCGCAAAAGGATTGGACAATTTGAATGAGGTACTCAATAAGGAGATGGGCACGGGCAACCGTTTGGCAGAAGATATTCTCGATGCCCTCGACATATGGCTCGTTAAGCGTTTGCCGGGAACCGAGTACATGCACGCCACTGCCAAACCTCCGACCTTGCACGAAAAAGCAATCCGCCGCTGCACGAAACCGGGAGATATTATCTTGGATTCCTTTCTCGGCTCGGGAAGCAGTTTAGTGGCCGCTGATCAGCTCAAGCGCCGTTGTTACGGGGTCGAACTTGAACCATTATTCGCTGACTTAACGATCCATCGCTATGCCAAACTCACAGGAAATAAAGCCCGCAAAATCAATTAAGCCGGGAACCATATGGCAGCTTGGCGATCACCGCCTCGCCTACGGAGATTGCCGCGACAAGAAAATTCTAGAGCGGCTTATCGGGAGTGAAAAAATAAAATTGATTGCGGTTGATCCACCCTACGCGGTGGGCGCGGTTGAGTCAAAGCGAGGATTCCGGACGCTCGCTAAAGATAAGGAGATTGCAAACGACCATCTGCAAACGCACGCGGAATATCAGGCATTTACCCGCAGCTGGCTTGAAGCAATAGCTCCGCATCTTGCCAAAAAGAACGCTGCATACGTTTTCAATTCCGACAAAATGATCTGGTCGCTCAGAGAAGGAATGATCGATGCCGGATTCAAGGCAGCCCAGCTGCTCATATGGATAAAATCGCAGCCGGTCATCGGGCGCATGGATTACTCGCCTCAGCACGAACTGCTGCTATACGGCTGGTACGGAGCGCACACGTTCAGAAGATCCAAAGATAAATCAGTGCTTTTCTGCCCGCGCCCTTCATGCAGTCCTTTTCATCCCACGACAAAGCCGATCTCGCTCGTGCGCCGCTTGATTCTCAATTCAACGGAAATCGGCGATGCGGTTTACGACGGCTTTATGGGGTCCGGGACATGCATTTTAGCTTGCGAAGAAACAAAGCGAAAATGCTTTGCGGCCGAAATTGATTTGGAATATTGCTTTACCGCGATTTCCAGATTCGAAAAACTAACCGGCATCCAAGCCAAGAAATTATGAGCAAAGAAGAAACCATCAAACTTCGCCAATCGAAGCTCAAAAAGATATTTCTCGAGCAGCTCAAGAAAACGCCGACTATCGAACAGTCGTGCCAAAAGGTCGGCATTTCGCGGATGACGATATTGCGCTGGCGGAAAGCAAGCAAGAAATTCGACCGCGACGTTGAAGAAGGACTCTGCGAAGGCCGGGAGTTCGTATCAGATATCGCGGAGACGCAGATGTTCTCGCTTATCAGCCAAGGCAAATCCGAGATGATCAAATATTTCTTGAGCCACAACAACGCGCGGTATCGAGACAAGCTGGAACTGTCCGGAACGGTTTCTACCAAAGACGAGCCCTTAACGGCTGCTCAAAAGGCACTCATACGGCAGGCGCTAAAACTTTCATCGCTAAGAAACCATGGCCAAGAAAAACCAAAGAAATAACAGCACCGAGCTGGAGCGGCTTTTTGAGAAGATTCTGCGGGATCGGCGAGCCCGGCAGGAAATAGTCACCAAACATTTCGATTACTTTTTTCCGATATACTTCTA
>Ga0209541_10003021_pt1 | contig 31264 bp, 28 predicted proteins | sample RifCSPlowO2_01_FD_184027 | JGI IMG/M metagenome (GOLD analysis project Ga0209541, IMG submission 184027) | Groundwater microbial communities from Rifle, Colorado - Rifle CSP2_plank lowO2_0.1 (SPAdes) (version 2) | ecosystem: Environmental > Aquatic > Deep subsurface > Groundwater | place... | reverse complement strand
GTAACGGATGAAGCCCCGCCAACAGTGAAGGAATCCGCAATAGCAGTACCTGTCACGGCTTCATTAAAAGTCAAATTAATAGTATTTAATGCTGTTCGCACGCCTGTAAATGTTGGAATGCCAGCATTAGCTTTGTCTGGAATTATAAATATTCCACTTATAAAGAACACACAAATAATAAAAAATACAGAAACTTTTTTGTATTTATACATAATATATTTGTATTATAAACTATTCTTAAATAAATAAACAATACAATATATGTTAATAACTGTTAATAAAATTTGTATTAAAACGAATATTTCAGTAAGATACAGATATGTCTAGAATATGGATTATTGCTTTTGGAGATTTTATATCATTTTGGGTCTCGTTTTACTTGATTTTGAGCATTAGATATTGGAATACTATGACTTCCAATATAATACAAATACACGCCTTGCCATTTTTAATTCTTTATATTTCATGGATATTGACCTTTTTTCTATTTGGACTTTATGATTTATATAATATCAAACCGACAATCCCCTATTTGAAACGTTTTGGTTTTGCTCTACTAGTATGTTTTATTATTGGAATAATCTTTTTTTATTTTATTCCAATCTTTGGCATATCACCTAAGACAAATCTATTGTTTCAAGTTTTAGGATTCGGGTTAATTTCTTTCTATTTGAGAAGAATCGTTTATACTATTTTTTCTAATCAAATCGTTAGTCCTATTATTCTTGTTGGAAAAACAATATATATTGAAATACTTCATGATGTAATCTTAAAAAATCCTCAACTCGGTCTAAAAATATTTTGCTATACAAAAAATATACACGATGCACTCCAAAATTATATTGAACTAAAAAATGCGGTGTTTGTTTTTGAGGGCACCGAACAAGAAATACCAAAAAAAGATATAATTATGCTTTATAAAAACAAAACCGAGATTATTGATGTGGCTGAAACATATGAAAGATACCTACACAAAATTCCAGTTGGTTATATATCCCAATCTTGGGTTATCAAAAACATAAATACTCAAAAAGATTTTATTTATGATTTTTTAAGAAGGGTTTTAGATGTCACTATCTCTATAATTATTCTTATTGTCTCTTTGCCCTTTACGATTATAAGTGCTGTGGTTATTTATTTGTCAGACCGTGGACCAATATTTTATACTCACGACCGCGTCGGACTAAACAATAAAACATTTAAATTGTACAAACTCCGATCAATGGTAATTGATGCGGAAAAGAATGGTGCTGTTTGGTCAGACAAAAAAGATTCTCGTATCACACCAGTAGGCAAAATAATTAGAAAGCTACATATAGACGAGATACCACAAATGATCAATATATTAAAAGGAGACCTATCTCTCGTAGGCCCAAGACCAGAGCGACTAGAGTTTGTAGAATTATTAGAAAAATCTATTCCCCATTATGAATTAAGACATATTATACGACCAGGGTTTACTGGCTGGGCCCAAATAAAATACAGATACGCACGCACTATCGAAGACTCCAAAGAAAAATTTGAATATGATTTATATTACCTAAAAAATAGAAACATTTTCCTTGATTTCGGGATAATCCTACGAACAATACAAATAATTTTTACACATTAAATTAAGTATTTGGATTTTGAAAAAAGTCCCAAAAGTGTTATAATAATTTAGTGAAGAGCAATACCACAATAATAAAACCCAAAAAACTCTTTAGTTTTTCCGACCTAAAAGAAGTCTGGGATTACAGAGAATTGCTCTATTTCTTTACTTGGCGAGATCTAAAAGTTCGCTATAAACAAACTGCAATAGGTGCCTTATGGGCAATATTTCAGCCATTTATGACCATGGTTGTTTTTTCTATTTTCTTTGGGGGATTGCTCAATGTGCCTTCCGACGGTGTGCCTTACCCAATATTCGTTTATACAGGGCTTCTTTTTTGGCAATTCTTTTCAGGAGCACTTTCTGATACAAGCAATGTGCTAATCACAAACCAAGCAATTATAACCAAAGTTTATTTTCCACGCCTTATACTTCCCTTTTCTTCAGTAGCAACAAAATTTATTGATTTTGGAATCGCATCAATCATTCTTGTGGGTATGATGATTTATTATGGCTATACACCACACATTTGGGGACTATTTATTATTCCATTGCTCCTTATTATTACTTTTATGGCTTCTGTTGGACTTGGATTATTTCTCGCATCAATTAACGTAAAGTATAGAGACGTGCGATATGTTTTACCATTTTTTATCCAAATATTAATGTTTATTACTCCTGTTATTTATCCAGCTGGTATTGTGGGAAAATATTCTTGGATATTGGCACTCAATCCTATGATGGGGGTTATCCAAAGCGCAAGAGCAGCATTGCTTGGCACAACTGTTTTAAACTGGACACTTATTGGCATATCTCTAATTGCAACACTTGTCTTAATGATAATTGGTATTTATACATTTAAAAAAACCGAGCGTTATTTTGCAGACACCATATAAGATAAACATATGTCCAACTCAATTATAGAAGTAAAAAATATCAGTAAAAAATATAACATAAACCATCAACAAGGTGGGTATGTTGCTTTGCGTGATGTCGTAACTAATATTTTTAAAAATCCACTTTCCTTTTTAAAAACAAAAACTAAAGAAGTTTTAGGGATAGAAAAAAAAGAAATCTTTTGGGCATTAAAGGGTGTGAATTTCGAGGTTATGAAGGGTGAAGTTATAGGAATTATAGGACGAAATGGTGCTGGTAAATCTACTTTACTCAAAATTCTTTCTCAAATCACCCCCCCCACAAGAGGAGAAATAAGAATAAATGGCACAGTAGGTAGTTTGCTTGAGGTTGGTACTGGTTTTCACCCAGAACTTACTGGCAGAGAAAATATTTTCCTAAATGGTGCTATTTTAGGAATAAAAAGAAAAGATATCATCAGAAAGTTTAACGAAATCGTAAAATTTGCCAGTATTGAAAAGTTCCTTGATACTCCAGTAAAATACTACTCAAGTGGTATGTATGTCCGCCTTGCATTCTCTGTCGCAGCACATATGGATACCGATATTTTAATTATTGACGAGGTCCTTGCTGTTGGTGATGCTGAGTTCCAAAAAAAGTGTCTTGGCAAAATGAATGAGATAACAAAAAAAGAAGGAAGAACTATTTTATTTGTTAGTCATAATATGACGGCCATTCAAAGTTTGTGCACAAAAGTAATACTATTTAACAATGGAACAATTAAAAAAATAGGGACATCTCGTGATATAATTAAAGATTATTTATCGTTGGGTGTGAACAATAAAGAAAAACTTCCAATTGATAAATACCGAATTGACAATATTTCAAATGTTCCTATTTATATAGACAATATTTATACAAAAGGACACCAAAATGAAATACCAGTCATTAACATGAAAGAGACCCCAACAATCATAATAAATATCGTTGTCAATAAACGGATAGAAAAAGCAAATATTACAATAAGCTTATTAAATTCGGAGGGAATAAAAACAGACATGGCGTTCAGTTGGGATGATAATTTTTATTTAAATGTTGAGGAAGGACATCATCAAATTGAGTTTACACCACAAAATTTTTCTCTTCCACCTGGAAGATATTCTGTGAGTGTTGGACTTAATCAATCTGACAATACTGTAGCGTGGGATGGTATTTCGTGTTACCCAATATTTGAAATTGAAAATCATGGTGATGTAACACATTGGGGTTCTAGACCATGGGCGATACATCACTCACAAAATAATACGTGGCTAATACATAACATATGACAAAAAAAATATTGAAAAAATTTATTCCCTTCTTTGTCATTAAACTAAGAAGAAAAGTCAGACAATATTGGCGCACATATTTGTATGCGCGTTTTATACAAGAAAGATATGAAAATGAAAAATTAATCCCAAAATATAATTTACAACAAAAGAATATTCAAAATTTAAAAGTTTTATTAGACAGAGAATCGCTTTTAAGCAATCTACCCAAAAATGCTGTTTGTGCAGAAATCGGCGTGGATGAGGGTAGTTTTTCTGAAAAGATATTAAAACAAACCACACCCAAAAAACTACACCTAATTGATGCATGGGGAGATCCTTTGCGTTATCATGATGGACTAAAAACATTAGTCCGAAATAAGTTTAAAAATGAAATTGAGGAAAAAGTGATAGAATTAAATATAGGATATTCTACAATAACTCTTGAGAGATTTCCTGATAATTATTTTGACTGGGCATATTTAGACACAAATCATACTTACAAAGTTACTGCCGACGAGTTAGCAATTTTAAAAGACAAAGTTAAGCCCCGCGGAATTATTGCTGGGCATGATTATATTATAGGAAACTGGGTTGATGATTGCAGATATGGCGTAATTGAAGCGGTCTACGAACTTTGTGTAAAAGATAATTGGGAACTATTATATATAACAGCAAATTTTAATGAATCTCCAAGTTTTGCTATCCAAAAATTACAATGATCAATGTTACTCAATCATTTTTGCCTCCACTCAAAAAATATCAAGCTCTTATAAAGAGGGCTTTTAACAATAAGTGGATTACTAACAGAGGTGAATTAGTTCTAGAATTAGAAGATAAACTAAAAAAATATCTTGAAGTTACTAATATTATAGTAACCACCAATGGAACAATACCTATGCAGATAGCTTTAAAACTTTTAGGAAGGGATGGCGAGATTATTACTACCCCTTTTTCTTATGTGGCTACAACTGCGGCTATTGTTTGGGAAAATTGCACGCCGGTTTTTGTAGATATAGATCCAGAGCATTTAACAATTGATGAAACAAAAATAGAAGCCAAAATAACATCTAAAACAACTGCGATACTCGCAACCCATATTTTTGGAAATCCATGCAATACGAGGACAATAGAAACTATTGCAAAAAAACATAACTTAGCTGTAATCTACGACGGCGCGCACTGTTTTGGTGTGAAATATTGTGGAAAATCTATTTTTGACTTCGGAGATGTTAGCACTTGTAGCTTTCATGCCACAAAGTTATTTCACACAGGAGAAGGTGGTGCAATGTTTTGCAAGAATGCATTACTACGACACAAATTGTATTATAGTCATAACTTTGGACACAAAGATCTACTCACTATTGATGGATTAGGAATAAACGGCAAGATCTCAGAACTACAATCCGCAATGGGTTTGGCTGTGTTGCCTTATATTGATACCATCATAATAGAACGAAAAAAGGTCGTTGATTATTATAATGCTCATCTAGATTTTACTAAACTCCAAGGATTAAAAATAAGAAAAGGCACTGATTGGAATTACAGCTATTTCCCTGTGATTTTTAAAAGTGAAATACAATTACTAAAGGTGCAAAGTGCGCTAAATAAAGAAAATATTTTTCCCAGAAGATATTTTTACCCATCATTAAATACTATTCCTTACACAAAAGGAAAAGAAATGCCCATTTCTGAATCTATTTCTAAAAGAATTTTGTGTTTGCCTTTATATGTAGGATTAAAAAAAACTGATCTAAATACTATTTCTAAAATAATAAACAACAATACAAAATAAAAAAATACTTGCAATATCTGTTTTTGTTTGGTATAATACTAACTAAATAGTAAATTAAATCTTTCAAAAAGAAAAAGCATGAAAACCCTTTATATCATAGGAGCTGGCGGATTTGGGTCAGAAGTTGAGTGGCTCGTGTCAAGAGTCAACAAAGACAGACAAGATAGGAATAAGAAATTTAAGGTTATTTTTGTTAATCAATTATTGGACAAACCAAACAACAATGAGAATAGAACCCACTGTGGCCTACCAGTAATAAGTGGTACTGAAATGACAGATTGCATAAAATCAAATCAAGTTTTTATTGCGATAGCTCTGGGCGACCCAAATCATCGTAAAAGAATTTACTCAGAATTAGAACTAGAAAATAAAATTAATTATCCAGTTCTAATTGATCCTAGTGCTCAGTATGATGAAAGACCTGGTAAAATTATCGTGGGCGAGGGTACAATAATTTGTGCAGGATCAATCCTGACCACAAATATTAAAATCGGTAGGTTTGTTCATATAAATCTGAATTGCACCATTGGACATAATGCCGAAATTAGTGACTTCTGCACATTATCACCAGGAGTTCACATCTCCGGACATGTCAAAATTGGTGCAATGGTATTTTTGGGAACTGGGGCAGTGGTTCTGCCGAATATAAAAATCGGCTCCAATAGTGTAGTAGGAGCTGGGGCGATAGTAACCAAAGATGTACCAGAAAATACTTTGGTTGTTGGGGTTCCTGCAAAACCAAAATGACAAAAACAAACTAGGATTTCTACAAAGAATCCTAGTTTTTTATTATAAATGTTCCATTTATTGTATAATAACTAAACTATGAACTACCACCTAATGATTGACGACAAGTTTATTGATGGTTTTATAGATGGTGCCGAAAAAGTATCTCCTAATAAAAATAGATACATATTCACATTTAACAAACCAACAAAATATGTTACATCAACAATGGGAATATTTGCACCTTATCGTAGTATTGAATTAAAAAAACTTATCAACAATATCACTGTTAACGATCGAGTTTATATTCATTGGTTTCATAACGACATAATGCAGATAATTAACATACTTGATTCAAGAATTCCTGTTTATCTTTTTTTCTGGGGTGGTGATTTTATAGAACAATCAAAGGATTTTTGTAACTTCAACTACGATCCACTTACAAAATGGCACATCAAAAAAAGAAAACTACTAAACACCTTTCATCTCTTCACAAATCCACTAACTTATGCTCGTTTGGTTCGTAATTATTTTTTAAATGGAATAAAATCAACGAAATCTACTGATGAATTTTTAATCAGAAAGAACTTCCTAAATAGGATAAATTATTTCTGTCACTGGAATAAGTTTGATTTTGAAATTATTTGTAAGGTTTATGAATGTTCTCCAACATTTTTAAATTTCTTTTATGGAACAGAATTTATAAATATTCAAAATATCATAATAGATAAAAAAGATATAAACACTGGTACGACTATTTGGCTAGGCAATTCTGATACGGAAACCAATAATCATTTGGACGCCATTTCTGTATTGACTAAGTTTAAAAACAATAAAATAAAAATATTATGCCCACTTAGCTACGGAAATATTAAATACGGAAATTTTATTCAAAATCAAGGACAAAAAATTTTCAAAAGTAAGTGGAACAGCCTGAGAGTTTTTTTTCCACTACAACAATATCTAAAACTCTTAGGAAAGGTAGACATAGTAGTAATGTATCATAACCGCACACAGGCCGCTGGTAATATTTTTGCATCTATTAAAATGGGAAAAAAGGTTTACATAAAAAAACAATCAACCATTTATCAATTCCTTCAAACTCATAGTATGGTCATTTTTGATGCTAATACAATCAAGAATGTATCATTTGATGAGTTCTCAAAATCACTTACATATGATCAATCTAAATCAAATAATGAAAAGATTTCAAATTTGTTTTCTGAGGAAAAAAGAATAGAATACCTAAATACCCTATTAAACTAAGTTATTATGAAACTATTATGGTAAATTTAACAATATGAACAAGTAAATCAAGATAACTGAACAATTATGAAATTTTTTATTATAAATACTGATTATGAGGATTTTATTGAAAAAGATATGACAAAAAATCCTAAAGTCAAAAATGAAAGTTTTGAGGAACAACTTCAGCATCGATATGATACTTTGTTTGGCATATCTAATTTTTATTCTAAGAATCTAAAACAATTAGGTCACGAGGCAATAGATATTATTATAAATCATTCATACATACAAAAACAATGGGCTATTGAAAATAATGTCGACTTGGACAAAAGCCATTTTCAATACATACCATACATAAGACGATATTTCAAAGGAAGTTGGATGGAAAAAATTCTTGAGGCTCAAATAAACAAATATAAACCAGACATTATTTATAATATGGCAATGGAAACCATAGGAAGTAAATTTTTTAGAAAAATAAAAGCTAAACAAAAAAATATTAAAATAATTGGGCAACACGCCGCTCCAATAACGCCCTCTATGAATGATTTATCTGCATACGACCTTATTCTTTCATCACTTCCAAATTATGCGTTACACTTTAAAAAAAATGGGGTAAACTCTGAATATTTTAAGCTTGGATTTGAAAGCGAGTTAATTTTACCCATACTTAAAACTCGATCTATTAAAAATGATGTCGTTTTTATAGGTGGTATTGGTGGTCCACACTCAAGAGGAACCATGGCACTTGAAGGTGTGGCAAAAGAAATTCCTCAATTTAAAGTTTGGAGTTTGGGAATAGAAAACACTGATAAATCATCTTTTTTATATAAAAGATACCAAGGTGGACCACTTTTCGGAAAAGAAATGTTTGAAGAAATATATAATTCAAAAATAGTAATTAATCGTCATATTGATATAGCAGAAAGCTACGCAAACAATATGCGCTTATATGAATCTACTGGGGTTGGCACTCTTCTTATCACTGACCAAAAAAATAATTTAAGTGATATTTTTAAAATTGGAGAAGAAATTGAAACATATAATTCAAAAGAAGAATTAATTGAAAAGATTAAATTTTATTTAAAGAACGAGCCGTCTAGGACTCAAATAGCTAGAGCTGGGCAAGAAAGAACGCTAAAAGATCACACTTATCGCAAAAGAATGCAAGAATTGATAGAAATAATTAATAGAAATTTCTATATTAAATAGATAAAAAATTATGTTTAATAAAATTAAAAAATCAATATTAAATAGAAAGAAAGGGCATAAATCAACTTACCCGATTTCAGATATTTTTGGTCTTGATCGTGGACAGCCAATAGATCGGTATTATATTGAAAAATTTTTAAATGCTAATTCTAAATATATACATGGGAACGTTTTAGAAATAGCGGATTCAGAATATAGTAAAAAATTTGGAAAAGATGTTAATTTATATCAAGTTCTTAGTTTTGAAAGTAATAACAATACAACCATTGTTGGAGATTTAACCAAAATAGAAACTCTTCCCAAAGAAATCTCAGATTGTTTTATTTGTACACAGACTTTTAATTTTATTTATGATTTAAAATCTGCAATAAAGGGATCTAGGCAACTATTGAAACACGGAGGGGTGTTACTCGCAACCGTTTCTGGAATATCTCAAATCTCAAAATATGATATGGAAAGATGGGGGGATTACTGGCGCTTTACTACCCTTTCAATAAAAAAATTATTTGTGCAAGAATTTGGAGAAGAAAATGTTGCTGTGGACTTTTATGGAAATTGTTTAGTCTCTTGTTCTTTTTTGAAAGGAATGGCCTCGAGTGAATTAACTAGAAGTGAATTGGATTATAAAGATCAAGGTTATCAATTACTTATAACTGTAGTCGCCAAGAAAAAATGATTTTTTATAAAATTAAAAATAAATTAAGTAAGTATAAAAAAAGATTAAAAAATTGGTTTCTAAAACCATCATTTATTTTATTCTATCATCGTATTGCGGAGGTTAGTGACGACCCCCATCTCTTGTCCGTTAGTCCAAAAAGATTTGAGGATCAACTTAAATATCTACAAAATAATTTTAAAATCATAAGTTTAAAAGAGTTTGCTCAGAATTTTAAAAATGAAAAAATAATTAGAAACTCTATTGTAATAACCTTTGATGATGGTTATGTGGATAATCTCATTAATGCACTTCCTATTCTTAAAAAACTTCAAATCCCCGCCACCGTTTTTGTAACAGCTGGTAAAATAAATTCAAATGAACCTTTTTATTGGGATGAAAATACCGACAAAAGAGACCAAGGCAGAGCTCTGACAGAGAATGAATTAAAAAGGATTGCAAGTAATCCATTAGTAGAAATTGGAGCTCATACTATGACGCACCCACATCTTTCTACCCTTTCTATAGAAAAACAAAGGTATGAAATAGAAGAGAGTAAAAAAATACTTGAGAAGATTACAAACAAACAAATCACCTTCTTTTCATATCCATTCGGAGGGAAAGAAGATTTCAATAACGAGACAATAAATATATTAAAACAAAATAATTTTAATGTTGCCTGCACAACTATAGGAGAAAATATTAAAAAAACTTCCTTCTTATTAACATTACCGAGAAAAATCGTAAGAAACTGGGATATTCAGGATTTTAAAAGAAATATATGAAAATATTACAAATAAATACTTATAATAATACAGGTGGTGCAGCAAGGTTTTGTCACAGATTAAAACTGCTTTTAGATGAAAATAATATTAAAAATTGGCTTCTGATTAAGAAAACACCCGCAGCGGAGGATAATGTTATAGAAACAAATATATCTTTTTTTGAAAAAGTATTCAATAAAATAACTCGTACAGAGGGGTTGGTTAAAAATACTTTTGGGGAAATAAAAAAACTCCCTTTTTGGAATCAAATAGACTTAATTCATTTTCATAATTTACACGGAGGATATTTTAATATATTTTCTTTGCCAAAATTATCAAAAGCTAAAAAATGTATCTGGACTCTTCACGACCCTTGGATTATAAATGATAAAGAGGCACTGGTACCTGAATATAAAAATATATTCAAAAACGAAAATATTCTGTTTCATAAACTTAAAAAAATATCCATAAATAATTCCAATATTGTACTGGTAACCCCTTCTTATTGGCTAAAAGACAAAATTACGGCAGAATACCCAAATAAAAGAATTGAGGTTATACACAATGGTACAGATACAAAAGTATTTACTCCTACTGACAAAACAGAAGCAAGAAAAACATTAAACCTACCAATTAATAAAAAAATTATACTTTTCGTAGCAAATGGAGGAAAAGAAAACATAGAAAAAGGTGCTTATTATCTAGAAATAATAAAAAACTTATATAAGGATATATTGTTTATTGAGCTCGGCGGTGAAAAAAATTACATAAAAGATGAAAAAGAATTAGCTTTATATTACTCTGCCGCTGATATTTTGCTATTCCCCTCTCTTGCTGAAAATTTGCCACTGAGTATACTAGAGGCAATGTCATGTGGAACCCCTGTAGTTGCATTTAAAATAGGTGGCATACCTGAAATAATTGACCATAAAAAAAATGGTTACATCGCCGAATATAAAAATTTAGAAGATATTGTAAAAGGTATTGATTTTGTTTTAAATCACCCAAATCAAATTAATCTTGGAATCGAAGCCAGAAGAAAAATTGTAAATACTTTTGATGTTACTAATATGATTAATAAATATATGTCTTTATATAAAGAAATAACCAAGAAAAATATATGAAAATCTCAATCATAACGCCTACATATAACTGCGGACAATATCTGAAAAGGGCTATTGATAGCGTTCTTAATCAACCTTATTCAAACAAAGAGCTTATTATCGTTGATGGTGGGTCAAATGACAATACAGTAGAAATTCTTAAATCATATGGTGATAAAATAAAATGGATTTCTGAGAAAGATAAAGGTCAGGCTGATGCGATAAATAAAGGTTTCAAAATGGCAAATGGAGAAATTATCGCATGGCTCAATGCCGATGATTATTATGAGCCAAATATTTTTGAAGAGATAGTTAATAAATTTGAAAAAGATAAAGGTATTGTTTTAGTTTATGGTAATTGTAAAACACTATTTGAAAGTAAAGTTGGCGTCAATGTTCCACCAAAAAATATAACTGCTCAGGAAATGATAAGTAAAGGAAATTTTTTATATCAACCTTCTACTTTTTATCGTTTAGAAACAGTTAAAAACAATAATTACTTAGACAGTAACCTGACTTATTGGATGGAATATGATTTGTATATTAAATTACTAAAAAATGGAAAAAGTGTGTATCTTGATAAGATATTGTCCAATTTCACCACTAGAGAAGACCAAAAATCTGATAAAAAAAATCATTTAAAAATGGAAAAGGAACTCTTGGAAATTAGTAGAAAATATGGGACAAGCTATTTTTCAAAAAGACAATTATCATACATATATCAACGTTGCAATATCTTTTTAATAAAAAAGATATTGCCATCTTTTATTAAAAAATTTATCAGAAAGGTGTATTCTTATATTAATTTCGTAAACGATTTTTTGATATTTAAAAAAAAATCAAAAGAAAAATCACGCTTTGAGATTAGTTGGGAAAATAGACACCCTCAGCTTTTTGACAAAACAAGCAATACTGATTTTGATATGCACTACATATATCACCCCGCGTGGGCAACTAGAATAATCGCCAAAGTAAAGCCAAAAAAACACATAGATATTTCTTCCATCCTTAGCTTTTCAACAGAATTATCTGCATTTATTCCTGTCGAATTTTATGATTATAGGCCGGCAAGTATAAAATTGGATAATTTAATGTCAAAAAGAGCAGACCTCACTTCCCTACCATTTGAAGACAACAGTGTCGAATCTCTTTCTTGTATGCACACGATAGAGCACATAGGATTGGGTAGATATGGAGACCCAATAAACCCAGATGGTGATTTGAAAGCTATAAGAGAATTATCGCGCATTTTGGCTCCAAAAGGAAATTTCTTATTTGTTGTTCCTATTGGGAAACCAACAATACAATTTAATGCTCATAGAATTTATTCTTACGACCAAATTATTAGTTATTTTCCAAACCTAACCTTAAAAGAATTTTCGTTAATAACAGACAATGGACTAAATGAAGGTATAACTTATAATGCTTCAAAAGAACTAGCCGATAAACAAACATATGGTTGTGGTTGTTTTTGGTTTACAAAAATATAAATTATGGAAAATACAAAAATATCAGTTGTAATACCTATATGGAATGGTGCAAAAACCTTAGAAGCAACTGTGAGAAGCTGTCTTAATCAAACTTTGCCACCTATTGAAATACTTGTCTGTGATGATGGGTCTGATGATAATAGTAAAGAAGTCGTGCAAAGTATCGGTGATAATAGGGTTGTTTGGTTATCTGGTAATCACAGTGGAAGTCCTGCTGGTCCGAGAAATAGAGGTCTCTCTATCAGTAAGGGAGATTGGGTAGCCTTTTGTGATAGTGATGATGAATGGTTACCAACAAAACTTGAAAAACAGGTATCTCTGGTCAAAAAACTAAATTATAAAGCTGTCTGTGCTGATGCTCTCATAAAAATAAATGGAGTTATTACTTCCAAAAAAGTTTCTAACTGGAAAAACAAAACTATCTCTTTTAAAAATCTTCTAAAAACAAATAACGTCGTATGCAGTTCGGCAATGATTCATTCTTCAATTTTTAGAAAAATCGGTGGATTTTCTGAAGTTGTTAAATATGGAGCTTTTGCAGATTATATTTATTGGTTACGAGTAGCAACTATAACTAATTTTGCATATATTGCTGAGCCACTTGTAATTTACGATGACCATCCAGATACAAGCATACGTTCAAATAAAATATCTGATTCTACGTTAAAAACATTATCATTTAACGATTTTAAAAACTGGACAAAAAAACAAAGAAAATTTTCCTTATATTTTTTTATTTTTGAAATAAAAAAATATCTTATACAAGAATGGGTAAAAAACTTATTGCGTGATAAAATACAATTATGGAAAATATAGAATTCAAAGATGTCGTCAAAAATCCTTATGCTTTAAATGCTCCTGTTCGTGATGATTTTCCTGGATTTAAAGAAGATTATCTAGTACTTTATTGTTTGATAAAAAAGTACTCACCTCAAACATTTTTTGAAATCGGCACAAGCTCTGGTAACGGAACCAAGATAATTTGTAAGGCAATGGGTTTTAGATTATTTTTTAATAAGAAAAATAAAAAAAAGATTTTTTCTATCGATGTGCCACCCGGTACTAATTCCAAAGAAATATACCCAGATGCTGAAGATGGTCATCCTAAATCTACAGGCATAGATTGCAAACTACCTTTTACTCAAGTCTTTGGTAATTCATTAGATTTTGATTTTTCGCCTTATTATCCCATTGAAGGGTGGTTTATAGATGGTAAACACAATTATATATATACCAAAAATGATACAGAACAAGCATTAAAATCAAATCCAAAAATAATTGTCTGGCATGATATGCAAATGGAAGAAGTTACAAAAGCTGTATTAGAAGTTATGAATAATCAAAATAATTATAAATTATTTAGGGTTATAGATACTCGCATTGCTTTTGCTATAATGGTAGAGTATTAATCTTTTAAAAGATGAATACCAAAAGAATAATAAACAAACATCAAATTGTAATAAAATCTTCAACGAAAGCAATTTTTCTACATATTTATTACCCCTATCTCTGCGATGAGCTTATTAAGAAATTAAAAAAAATACCTTTTAGATTTAACTTATATGTAAACCTAGTTATAGGAAACAGTGATAATCTCAAAGAAAAAATTCTAACGAACTTCCCAGATGCAAAGGTTAATATATCACCAAATCAAGGTATGGATGTAGGTGGTCAATTAAGAACATTAGATTGCTGGTTAAAAAGTGGTCACAATGAGGACTTTTTAATTTTTGTACACACAAAAAAAAGTTATTTTCGGAGAAATTCGCTTATAAGTATCATCTCGCCTAAAAAAATTCCATCTATTGAACAAATGTTCTTAAACAAAAACATTGGAATGGTTGGTACTAAAAAATGGAATCTATACCCAGGGATTACTTGGGGTGACCCGATTGATTTTTGTGATTATTATTGCAATATTTTTAAATTAAATAATTTCAAAGACAATTCATTCGGTTTCATTGGCGGAACAATGTTTTGGGTAAGATCCAAGATTTATAAAAAAGTATTCAAAAATGTAGATATTATTAAATTAGTTGAGGAACTTGAACCATATTCAGCCGGGGGGAAGATTCACGCACTAGAAAGAATCTTGGGGTATATAGTATTTAATGAAGGATACACTATAGAAGGAGTGTAATAAAAATATGAATATCAAAAAAATAGGAATCCTATATATCTGTACTGGCAACTACGTCCTCTTTTGGAAAGAGTTCTATTTGAGTATGGAGAAGAATTTTATTGATGATGCCGAGAAGCATTATTTTGTTTTTACTGATAGTTTAGAAGTGGATTTTGAAAATGAAAATCCTCGTATTCACAAAATATACCAAAAAGACCTTGGGTGGCCGAACAATACATTAATGCGTTTTCATATATTTCTAGAACATGAAAAAGAATTAGCTGATATGGATTATCTTTTTTTCTTTAACGCCAACTTACTTATATTAGAAAAGATTAGGTGGGAAGAATTTCTGCCGACAAACAATGAAAAATTGGTCGCTACGCTACATCCTGGCTTCTATAATAAAGAACGAATTAAATTTACCTATGAAAAAAATAAAAAATCAACAGCTTACGTATCCCCCCTACAAGGAAAATATTATTTTGCCGGAGGATTAAATGGAGGTAAAACTCTCTATTTTATTGAATCAATGAAAACGATGCGCGATAATACAAATATTGATACTAAAAATAATATTCTAGCAGAATGGCACGATGAATCACACTGGAATAGATATCTGGTAGATAGAAATGATGTAAAAATATTACCACCATCTTATCTTTATCCAGAAGGTTTGTCACTCCCCTTCAACCAAATGATACTCATACGTGATAAAAATAAATATGGTGGGCACAACATATTACGGAGGGAAAAGAATACTTTTTGGGTTACATTTATAAAAATGTTAAGAAAAGTAGTTTCTATTACTATAAAAAGAATTCTCGATTTGAAAAGTCCATCTAGATATCTTTGTAGAAAAAGTATATTCCTAACGCAAGGTGTAAAAATAGAGGATACACACATATTATTAATAACAATAGCATTTAATAATAGCGAGATATTAAAAATACAACATAAATACCTTAAAAATAATCTGCGAGAAGATTTTATATATATGATTGCGGATAACTCAACACTACCCAATATTTCCTTGGAAATTGAAACATATTGTAAAAATGAAAGAGCTCCCTATGTAAAACTCCCCAGGAGTCCATATAGAAACCCAAGTAAATCGCACGGAATTGCCCTACAATGGGTGTATCGGCATATCGTGGGTAATTATCACCCCGCCTACTTTGGCTTCATAGATCACGACATATTCCCCCGTAAAGCGACTTCTATCATCCCCCATATAAGAGAAGGAGTTTTTGGCCTTATACAAGAGAGGGGTGAAAAGTGGTATTTATGGCCTGGTTTTTGTTTTTATGATTTTAAGATGCTAAAAAAGATTAAAGTGAATTTTATGCCAACACGAGGATTGGATACAGGTGGGGCAAATTATTATTCGCTCTACAAAAAAATAAATAAAGATAATTTATTTAAAGTTCCGCAAATATATATAGACATCAGCGCAAGAAAAATAGTTCCAAATATTAACAATGAAAATACAGCAACCACAATAGAGTGCATTGGTGATTGGACACATATAATGCGAGTCTCAAATTGGAATAGTCAAAAAAATAATAAAATTTCTTCAATAGAAGAAATTTTATGTCAAGCAAAAGAAATATTAAAAGATTAATTATTATTAGTTTAATGAGTCTTAGAATAATATATTTGCAATTCTTTTTCTTTTATTTTTATTTCTTTACCAAAAGTCGTATTTAGAAACAAAACTCCTAATCCATATGATTGGAAAAATTCAATAGTTGAATATCTTTTTTCTAATTCTTCCCACAATTTATAAACTCCAAAACTACCTCTCATAACTTTAATATCGTGGAAAATAACAATGCCATCTTGTTTCAATTTTGGTAGCCAATTTTCAAAATCATGTTTAACCTCTTTGTATGTATGCAATCCATCAATGTGTAATATATCAATTGAATTGTCTATAAAGCCATAAATGGCTTTATCAAAAGTTTTACGTATTAAATTAATTTTTAATGATTGGTAAAACTTGTTTTTTATTTCATTTACTTTTTCAAAAACTTCTTCATCATAAAATCCTGCATGTTTATCACCATTCCAAGTATCAATAGCATTAATTTCTGTGTCAATATTTTGGTCTTTGACCGCCTGCGAAAACGACCACAGTGATGTACCATAATGTGTTCCCAATTCTACAATTTTTTCAGGCCTAGTATTTGCAACCAAATCATAAGCAAAATACTTATGACCTGCCCACGGTGAAGATGAATCTTCAAGTATTTCTTCGTATTCAAATTTTATATTGTAATATTCCCAATTATTCATTTAGTTTTTCGTAATTAATATTATGTCTTTTTGACCAATGTCACAATTAATTATATCATTTTTAAATGATATGTTATAAATATTTTTTATACAACTTGAGCATGTGTTCAAATGAAAATTGTAGTGGCAACTTAGCTAAAAAGCCATAGATAATAAGTCTTGCCACAGAACGAATTAGGGCTTTAATATAATTTGGGTATTTACCTTGAAATCGTTTAATAAGTGATAATATCTTTTTATACTGCTCTACTTTGTTTTGTGAGCTAATACTTTCATCATGAAGTGTAAACCTCACAGAATAGAAGGGGAGATTAGCGAATTCGCCTTCTAATCCAAGACGAAGCCATAAATCATAGTCTTCAATATGACGAGTATTAATAGATTCACTATAACCTGATATTTTTATTGTTATATCTTTTCGGAAAAGAACGCTTGAATGCACAAAACAATTCTTGCCTAGAATTTGACTACGAATTTCCTTATCATGCTCCGGCACTAGATAACACAAAAGTTCCTTGTTGTCCTTATCAACAATAATCACTCCGGTGCCAACAAGTACACACTTTGGATTTGTATTTAAAAAATCAACTTGCTTGTTAAGTTTTTCCTTGTCACACCAAATATCATCATCATCAATCCTTGCAATATATTCTCCTTTTGATTCCCTTAATCCATAATTGAGAGTTTTTTGTATACCTAAATTAAATTCATTTTTAATATACTTTATTCGTGTGTCATTTTTTGTAAAATTATCAACAATTTCGGCAGTTTTATCAATAGATCCGTCATCTATCACCAACAGCTCCCAATTGGTATATGTTTGCCCTATAACGCTTCTAATAGCCCCTTCTATGCGTTTTGAGCCATTGTATGTAGGTAAAAGGATAGATACTAATTGTGGTGATTTATCTATCATATATTATATTCTAATCCACTCTGGTGGAATTAAATCATTACTACTAATACTTTTATCTCCAAACCACTGTTTAGGTACAATTACTATTGTATCTTTATAATCTGCAAGCCATGCTCCCCACCAAGAAAAGCTACTGTTTGCAATTATAAAATAATGGCACTTACTCATTAAATACATATGACCTTCGTCTTTCTCTCCTGCATACTCATCACCCACAAATATAGTTGGAAATTCAAATTTTATATTTTCTTCGCACCATTTTATATCATCAGAAAAAACATAAATCTTGTCTATTTTGGTTAAACTTTTTATTTTCTCTATTCCTTTGTTATAGTATTCTTTACCGATAATTTCGTGGTGTTTATTCCCTACATAGTCCCCCCTTCGTATATGAATACAAAGAGAATTTGTATTTGAAATTTCATTACCAAGTATTTGAATATTTGAAGCTGGAGGATTTTTTAGAGTAAAATCTTTTCTTATTATATTTTGGTATTCTACAAAATATTTATAGCTCTGCCACCATCCCTCAAGATATACATTTTGTCCAAGATTTAATATTACTGGATCAAAATGATATCCTACTTTTTCTTTGCCTGAAGTGGGTAAAAGCTTGCGACGAATATAATCTATATATCTCATAAATATTCCGAGATTATATTTTCTGTGTAAAAATGGAACATCCTTTTTTGAAACAACATTTGCCTCTATATTAAAATTGCAGAGTTGATAATCACGAAATGTAAAATTAGGAATGTGAGTGCGATCAAGTAAAAAAGTAAGGTCTAGACCTAACTGAACATTATTTTTGATCGCCAAAGAACGCCCCAATGCATATTGAAACATTTGATTCCCCATACCACCTTGTAACCTGACTATTATCATAAATATCTCTATCCTTTTATATATTATTTATTTCTTTTAATTCTTTTATTCCATCATCTAGTGAAATCATCGGTTGCCAGCTAAGTAATTCTTTTGCTTTTGAAACATCCGCTATCGTCTCTTTTGGCTCTACACGAGGAGGCACATTGACTATCGCACCACCAATAATGTTAGCAATATAATTTATAGAATAACTTTTACCAGTTCCAAGATTTATGGTTTCTCCGTTGCCTATATTCTCCGAAGTCATAGCCAACAAATTCGCTTTTGCAACATCTGTGACATGAACATAGTCGCGTTTATTTTCACCATCACCAACTATGGTCATTGGTTCACCTTTTTTCTTGAATTCTATAAATCGAGGAATTACCGAGGAATATGATCCAGTCGCACTTTGGCGAGGTCCATATACATTGAAATTTCTAAAACAAACTGTCTCGACACCATAAATTTGTGAATATAATTTCATATATGCTTCTCCAACATACTTTTGAGCACCATATGGAGAAAATGGATTTGCCTCCATTGATTCAACTATCGGCATAGTGTCTTGATCGCCATAAATGGCGCTAGATGAGGCAAAAATGACTCTCTTGACCTTATTTACCCTTGATGCTTCTAATACGCACAGGAGTCCATTTACATTGACATCGTTGGTCTCCACGGGATTTTCTATAGAATACTGCACTTGTGGCATTGCTGCCTCATGGAATAGATATTTTGTATTTTTAAAAATTGGCAATAATTTATCCTTGTCTCTGATGTCTATATTATGAAAAATAGCTTTAGGGTTTATATTTTCCTGCTTTCCTGCTGACATATTGTCTATAATATGCACCTCATAACCATCAGAAATAAGAGCGTCCACAATGTGTGACCCTATAAATCCTGCTCCGCCTGTGACAATAACTTTTTCCATATGTTAATTATATTCTTCTAAATTTTCTAAATATTTTTCTGCTCTTCGTATTTGTGCTCCATTTTTTGAATTTCGTTCTATTTTTAAATTATAGACTACTTGAGTCCCAATAACTTTATATTTTTCTAAAAAATATTCTAAAGTTTTAGATACAGTATCATCAGAAACTTTCGCTTCAATAATTTCTATTAAATTATTCTGACTATCCGCCAAGGCAAAATCAACTTCTTTCTTTTCTTTTGTTTTTAAAAATCCCAAATAATCAGATGTTCCATTTAAATCATTCATTAATTTTATACGTTTATACAACGCAAGTGCAATAAAATTCTCAAACCTTGCTCCTATGTCTGCAATTAAAGCATAGTCAAAAAAGTATATTTTGGGTTCTTTGAGGATTGATCTAGAGATTTTATGAGTATATGGTTTTATAATAAAAATAATATATATTGCCTCTAATATCTCAATATATTTTTTAACTGTTACAGGGGAAATACCTATGTCTTGTGCGATGTTACTATAACTTATAGGAGACCCAACTTTATTTTTTAATGATTGATACACCTGACGAATAGCATTTACTTTGTCAATATCTTGAAATTCTAAAACATCCTGCCCCAAAAGACTATCAGTATACAAACTTCTCCAACGATTAACATCTTCTATGCTAGTAGCTAATAATGGTTCCGGAAACCCACCTCTCTCCATTAGCAAACTAGTCGTGTTTTCGAGATTACTTCCTTTTAATTCTGATACAGTAAATGGAAACAAATGGTGAACAAAAAATCTACCCGCCAAGGAATCCCCCACTTTCTTAAAAGCATCCATCCTTGCGCTCCCAGTAACCAACATATGCACATCATCAAGTTTAGTATCATATACGCCCTTTAGATAATTTTTCCATTTTGGCATTTTATGTATTTCATCGAATACAATCAAGTCCACATCAGAAAGCCACGACTGTCGCTTTATAATCTCTCTATGATCACTATTATCATAGTTTAGATAAATTGGATTTTTATATTCTTCCATTACTTTTTTAGCAAGCCATGTCTTACCTACTTGTCGTGGTCCAACAATAAAAACCATTTTCTTTTGCAAATCTAGGATTATTTTATTGTATATTTTCCTTCTCATATTTTAATTATATTAAAGAATAATTTATATGACTATTATATACTACAATATATAATAGTCAAGACTATTATATATTGTAGTATATTTTGATTATATAAGCTCAGAAATAAGAGCATCCGCAATCTGTGGCCATATAAATCCTGCTCCGCCTGTGACAATAACTTTTTTCATAGATTTAAGTTTTATTTTAATTAGTATTAAAGTTAGGAATGTTTTCTTTTGCGCGCCTTAATGCAAAATCATAATATTTTTGATCATTCATATCTTTTGCGAGTTGTAGAATTAAATTATTAGTATATGTTAACTTGGGTTCAAGAATAAATGCTTTTTCTAGTGTATTTTTTGCTTCGGCAAAATTCCCACTTGCTGTTTCTAGTTGGACTTTTATCCAATACGGCTGTGGGTCAGTCGGGGACAATAACATCGCTCTCTGTAAAAGATTCTTGGTTTTATCAAACAAAGGACTCTTTATATCTTCGGCTATATACATTCTTATATAAGCGATTTTTGCAGTAATTAGAATAATCTCATAATCATCTTTTTGACTATTTATTGTGGATAAATAATTGATTACTTCGTCCAATTCTTTTAAAACTACTTCTTTTTTCTTTATATCCCAAGTGCGGATATTTTGTTTTTCTCTATCATATGTTTTAAATATATTATCAAACATTATTACACTATCGCTAGAGTCCCCCATTGGTGATATGCCAGAAAAACTTGACCACATTTTGGCTCTAGATGGTAAGTTAGTATTATATGTTTTATACATTATTCTACTTTTTTTAAAAGGAAGAGCGATTGTATAAATAAATAAAATAGAACTCAAGCATATAACAATAAAAATCATAAAATTACCTCTTGCGGAAAAATAATAAATTTTTTGTTTCTTAACCTCTGGTTTATCTATCAAACTTCCATAAACAATACCACAAGCAAGGAAAAGCATTGTTAGAGAAACAGTTGAATCAAATACAAATTGGGCTTGAAATAGCCACCCAAATAATACTCCTATAAATAAAGACGCTTGAATTTTGGATATTTGTCTTTTTTTTTCTAATTTAAATATTCCAATAACTATAGAAAGTAGAAAAAAACATAACGCCAAAATCAATATTATCCCTCCTCCAACCAATGTCTCAAAGAAAATATTGTGTGTTTTATCTACCATTGCCTCAAAGTTATCTTGTGGTAACAATAATTGTGGATTAAAAAATTTATGAAACGTATGGCTAAAAGTATTTGGCCCAACACCGAGTATTGGATGTTCTTTAAAACCACTGACTGCATTGTCCCAAAAAATAAGACGATTTTCCCCTACATTTTCAATAAATTTTTGCTGTGAAAAAGAATATTTCTGTAAAATAGAAATTACGCCAAGAATGGTGCTTATAAAAATAAGCAATATCAATCCTACTCCTATATATCTTTTTATTTTATTTGTTTGAAATAAAAAATATACTCCTATGACAACAAAAAACCCAAAGATTATGCCAAGCAATGCGCCACGAGCCGTTCCTATAAGACTAAGTATTCCATTATATTCAACTTTGCCCGATAATATATGCCAATTTATAAACAATGGTGAAAAAACTAAAGTTAAAAATGAAAATACATAAAATATCTTATTTCTTAAAAAACTAGACTTTATAAATAAAATAGCTGAAAAAAATATATTCCATATAACATATGAAGCTGCAACAGAAGAATTTCCTGTCATAGCTCCTCCCCTACTTTCAGCTAGCCATTTCCAATTTAAAAGTGACAGGCCTTCTGATGAAAAAATAATAAATAAAGATAAAATTGTGGCACCTAAAACAGAAGAACGGAGAAATTTTTTGATAATCTTTTCTTTATTTTCTGATACGGCAATAATACTAAAAATAGATACAGAAAATAAAAAGAGAAACAAGATTGTGAAAAACCCATCTATTCTCTGAAATGATGAGAAAAATGACAAAGCTGGATCAATACTAGTTACAGATACTACAAAAAAGGAACCAAGATAAATAAATAAACCATAAAAATACCAATTTTTAAAAATTGATGTCAAAAGCCATTTATTAGCAATTATTCTATATGTAGTAAAAATAGTAAGAATAAGAGACAAAGTCCCAAAGAAAAAGTAGCGAGATGCATCATAAGACAAAAACCCCTTGATATAAACAATGGGTAACAAAAAAAGCAACAAAACAATCAAATATGTGCTTATTTTTATATTTTTCATATATAAAGAATATCACAAAAATACCTGCAAACAAAACAAAAAGCCACCCTTGCGGGTGGCTTTTTGAATACTTTTTAGGGTGTATTAACCAAGGAATCTACTTAGAAAACAACTAATTAAATTAGTAGTCTGCTAGGTAAATGTTGCTTGTCTTGAATTCAGACAAACCAGTTGTGTATGCTAGAGTACCAGATGCATCAGTTAGAGCATAACCAATACCGCCAGCACCGATAGCTACATTAAAGCTTCCTGATGTTGTTGCAAGAATGTGTGCTGAAACTGTAAATCTTTGTGTAGTTCCATCACGAACAACATATCCATTTGTTCCTGCAGTTTCAGGAGCAGTAGAGCCACCAGTAACATTCTGGATAACTGCACCACTTAGTGTTCCTGTACCTGTGATATCTAGATCTGTTTCAGTTAAAGTACTTGAAGCAGTTGGGGCGGTAAGATCAACCCAGATATCATTACCATTTGAAGTTACATCAAATGTAATCGCAAAGTCTGCAGCATCAGAAACTGTTGTTGCTGTAGTTCCATCTCCTGCCACCTTTGTAACAGAAGTATTTACTAATGTAACAACAAGCCCAGTTGAACGGAATGTTTGAGCATTAGTAGTGATAGAACCAACAGAACCTGTAAGCTCTGTACCATCTGTAAGCGCATCACCTTCTGTATTCTCAACAACCATAGCTCCACGGTTTGTAGCTGTCAATGAAGCAAGAAGTGTCATACCTTCTCGGAAGTCAGTTGCTGTAGCAGCTGTACTTTCTAGATCATTGATATCAGCAGAAACTGAGAAGTATACTGTTGAACCTGCTTTAATAGTCAAATCAAGATTATCAAATGTAACTACACCCGTAGTGTTTGAATCACAAGTACTTACACAGTTTGAGCCAGTTGATTCTGTAAACTCTTTACCATCAATGGTAAGTTTAACAGAGCCCGTTATAGCAGAAACTGAAGTAGCTGACGCTACAAAAGTAACTGGGATCTCATCCAACCAAACATCAGATGTTCCGTCCAATTTCATTTTACCTTTCATAAGTACAACATTATTTGTATCAGCTGTAGTACTTACTTTGATAACACCTGCTACTGGAGTTGAGTTTGCAGAAATTTTCAATTCTGTATCAGCTGCAGTTGAGAATGAAACGAAGGAAATAGCAACTCCATCACCTGCGCTTGTATAGTCAAGGTTTGCAGCAGTACCACTAATATCAGAAGCGCTGTATGTTGTTATAACACCACCACCATCTATATAACGAATACTGTTTATACCTACTGACCATGCGTCAGAATCAATATCTCCTGAATCAAGGTTACTTATAGCATCAACTGAAACATAAAGTTTTTCAGTCTTATCTGCTCGAACAACAACATTGTCTAATGTTATTGTCTTTGAGTAAACACCAGCACTATCCTTTGTAAAGTCAGCAGTACTTGCTGTTCCAACTTTTGTGGAACCATTCCATACATTGACAGTACTTAGGTAGTCAATTAGACGATCTGAATCAGCAGCAGCGTTGCCGTTTGAATCAAAAGTCAATTTCATTAATTGAAGTTTTATATCTCCATCTTTTGAAGCAATAACATCAAATCCCATAACCTTTACATCTTTCTGTCCAGCACCGATATCTTCGTTGCTGTATTGTGAAAGTTGATTGATGTCAGAGATTGTACCATTTGTACCCTCTAGACCTAGAACTGTTCCAGGGTTTGCATTCACTGCATAACATGCACCTCCTGTTACAGGACTGTATCCTGAAGCACTTGTACAACCTGATGGAGCAAATGTATTAGCATTTACGCTAGAACATGATGCACCTGTTGTAGTACTAAATCCTGAAGCTGAAGTACAACCTGCTGGGAAATTACCAGAGACTGAACCACCAGCGTTAGCTTTTGCCATTGACAATGGTCCAAACACTCCGTCAGCCGCTAAGCCGTTGGCTGCTTGCCATGTAGCGACAGCAACTTTGGTCATAGGACCAAAGTTTCCGTCAACATTAGCACCTACCAATGTTTGAAGGGTCATAACATTTGCACCCTTACTTCCAACTCTCAAAGTTGTTGAACCAAAGTCGTAAAATGCAGAAGCACTAAGAGCGAATCCTAGAGCAAGAGCAAAAACAAAAGTTCCAACTTTAAAAGTTTTTGTTTTTAAAAATTTTAACATAATAATATTTTAATTTATGCATGTTTAAATTAGTTTCGACATATTCCAAATATATTATTAATAATTTATATATTTGAAAAAAAACTAATATGTATGCATTTCACTCAAATGATATTCCTTTTGTTGAAACATCATCCGGGCTTCTACTTATTCTAATTTACTTTCATAAACTAGAATTAGTTTTCAAAAAATTCGTCCCTAAATCATCTTGCGACAACCTCGGGATATCTGCCTTGTCGACAGGGCCGATACGAGATCGACCATTTTGAAAACGAATAATATCGCAATCGCTCCTCATGGCCTTGAGGAAATAAAGCGTATTCTATTTTCAATGATCGAACCGTTTTTCGTGTGATATTTGTTGAAGTTAAGCTGTAGGTTATAGTCATATAAATATGACATTCCTCAGATAAACTTAATACAAATAACACCTACACATAGTAGCACTATATTAAAATAAATACAATACTACCAAAAGACATAATTCTCTGGCCGCCCTTTGGCTCCGCCAAACGGCGGAAGAATATGCTTGTGCAAGATAATTATAGTATTTGTATGAAAAGAAAGCCAAATAATAGTGTGGATAACTCATATACAAATACCAAACTACCAATCCCAAAATAATCTAAAATTTGGCCAAATTTACACCATCTGAGACTTCATAAATTAAGACGAAAGAAAAGCACAAATATTACAAAGTTTTCAATGAATATCTAGACCACCTTTTTTTACCAATTTTGTTCAAGACTCCCTGCACTACCAAAGACGAAAGCTCCCTTTGAATAGTCTTTTCACTGCAATCAGTTATCGTTGTAGTTATGTCCTTTATGGTTACATCTTTTTTTTCTCTTATCAATTTGATTATCTTATTCTTCCTTTCAACCTTCAGCCCTACATCTAACGCTCTAGATAAATTCCTTTGACTTTTTATAACAGACAAATCCGTTTTGTTTTTTAAATTATAAAGGACATTATTAACTGGTTTTTTAACTATGTCCTTTAGTGACAAAGTGTCCTTTATAGTATCTGAGTCTAATTTTTGTTTATCCGTAAAAAAATCTTGTTTAAACATATTGGCAATACTACCAACCGAATCAGTGGGGAATGTTTCTTTTGTTTTCAATATAAATATATCATCTTTTCTATTATCACAATATTCCTTTAAGCTAATAAACTCTCTTTTTAATACAGAAAAATTCATATTTGATATAAAACCAACAGAGACAGATATATAAAGCATTGATATTAACTCTGTAACTTTATCTGAAAGATTGGACAAAGTGCGGTGTTTTTCACCCTGCGTTGTTCTATTTATCCTAGCTATATCAGACAACATTTCTACTCCAGTTGTTCGCATTTTGAACTTCAACGGGTCGTCACCATAGATACAGTCCGTCACCATATACAATGCAGTAGTGAGCTTTTCTATCCTATTTAATATTGTTTTTTCAAACTCATCATAACGGACAGATACATCATTTTGACCCTTTAAAACAGGGCTATTCTCTTGTCCGCCCGTATTGGGCACTTGTTTTTGATATTCATTTATTTGTATGTCTTTTTTGTATTCCATATATCTGTCCTTTTGTATTTTTATGAGTTTTGTAGATTTTGTGTCGGACAAAATTATCTAACAAATTTAGTATATAACGGACACCCCAAATAGAGCAATATTGCTTTCCAAAATTTCCAAGTCCTAATTTCTATTTTCGAACATACTTTTATTTATCAATGTTTAGCGTATGTGATAGAATATATGAGTAAATGTCCAAAACTACAAAAGAAAAAAATAAGAAATCATCAAAAGAAAGCTTTCGTCTATTATCCAAACTAAAACAAGAAACGAAACACGGGATACTCGCATTAGTTTTTTTTGTATTAGCATTATTCTTTACTATGTCTGCATTTCACAAAGCTGGCATCGCTGGTGATTTCTTTTTTGATATATTTAGATCCATTTTTGGATATGGGTATTCCCTCGTTCCTGTAATATTTGTATTGTTAGGGTTTTCGTTTGCAAAGTCTTCTCGTCCAGACATTGCAATATCTCATACTATCAGTGCTCTGTTGTTCTTTGTTTCATCTCTCGGGATTATGTTTATCCTTGGCGGCAATACAGCAGGCGGACTCGCTGGGCAAGCATTTTCATTTCCATTTTTAAAACTTTTTGATATCTACGCTTCATTGATTTTCCTTTTTGCAATACTGATAATCTCCATTGCAATTATGTTTGATGTTCGACCAGTAGTACTCCCTCTTTTAAAAAAAGTTTTGAACCTATTTAAAAGAAAAGAAAAAGAATATGTAAAAGAAGAAAATGAAACCGAATCACAAGAAAACGAAGCGCAAACAAAATATGAAGAAACCGAACCAGAAATACCTGCTACAGAAAAAGTAAAAAATATAGACTCAAAAGAAGATGAATTTCCAATAGAATTACCAAAAAGAAAACAAAGTGATTCAGTCTATGTTCCCCCACCTTTATCTCTATTAGACAAAGACAAAGGCAAACCAAATGTTGGGGATATCAAGGCAAATTCAAATATAATAAAACGCACATTACAAAACTTTGGTATACAGGTAGAGATGGACGAGATTACGATAGGACCGACAGTTACCAGATATGCTCTCAAGCCTGCTGAGGGTGTCAAACTTTCAAAGATACTTGGTCTTCAAAACGACCTAGCTCTCGCTCTCGCCGCACACCCTATCCGCATAGAAGCACCAATACCGGGTATGTCACTAGTCGGAGTAGAGATACCAAACAAAGCTAAATCAATAGTTGGACTTGGAACACTCTTAGGTGATGATAAATTCCAAAAAGACCCTAAACCACTGATAATTGGTCTAGGCAAAAACATCTCTGGAAAAGGCATTTTTGCAAATCTAGCAAAAATGCCACATGTATTGATAGCAGGAACAACTGGGTCTGGAAAATCTGTGACGATACATACGATGATTACTTCTTTGTTATATAGAAATAGCCCTCAGGATTTAAAATTTATTATGATTGACCCAAAAAGAGTAGAATTGACTCTCTATAACAAAATTCCCCACCTTTTGACTCCTGTTATTACAGATCCAAAAAAAGCTATACTCGCTCTAAAATGGGCAGCAAAAGAAATGGAGCGTAGATATGACATACTAGAGGGTGAATCAGTAAGAGATATTCAGTCATACCATACTAATATTGTTTCAAAATACAAAAAAGACAGCGAAGACCCAGCCCCAGATGGAATGCCATATATAGTAGTAATCATAGATGAATTAGCAGATATTATGACCTCTTATCCGAGGGAGTTAGAGTCCGCGATAGTAAGACTGGCTCAAATGAGCCGTGCTGTAGGTATCCATTTATTACTTTCTACTCAACGACCATCAGTCAATGTTATTACTGGATTAATAAAAGCCAACATCCCAGCTAGAATTGCGTTACAGGTATCATCTCAAATAGACTCAAGAACAATATTAGATACTGGTGGAGCCGAAAAGCTTTTGGGCTATGGTGATATGCTTTGGTTGTCTGGCGAAATGTCTCAACCAGAAAGACTACAGTGTGCATATATTTCTGAAGAGGAAGTAAAAAGTATCGTAAAATATTTATCAAACAGTTACAAAGATGAACTACCAGATGAAATAAATTTGGGAAACAATGTTATAGCACAAGAAAATACTATATTCTCAAGTATGGTAAATGACGAAGACGATGACGAAATGTACGAAGAAGCCCGCGAGATAGTCATCCAAGCTGGAAAAGCATCTACATCTTATCTGCAAAGAAAATTAAAGGTTGGGTACTCTAGAGCTGCACGGTTGATAGATATGATGGAAGAGAGAGGCGTCATCAGTGCTGGTAATGGAGCGAAATCTAGAGAAGTGTTGGAGAAATCTCCAGAAGCGGAACGCCAAGAAATGGGTATATAAAATGAGAGACACCACAAAAAAACATATAAAAACAAGTTTTATTATAGGATTATTTCTAATAATCGGATTTTTTTCATATTTTAAAACAAAAGATTTATTTATTGGTGTAAATTTAAAAGTAAACGGTATAAATGATGGCAATGTCACTAATTCTCTTGTAGAAATCTCAGGAAAAGCAAAAAACGCAACATATCTCGGTATCAACGACCGATCAATTTTTATAGAACCAAATGGCAACTACAGTGAGTCATTGCTCCTATTGCCGGGGTATAATATAATTACAATAAAGGCACAAGATAAATTTAATAATCAATCAGAGAAAGTATACAAACTAACTCTAAATTAATATGGCAAAAAAAGAAAAAACAGCAAAAGAAAATAATGCTTCAATAGAAGACACAATAAGATCAATCCAAACCAAATTTGGAGAAGGATCTATTATGAAATTAGGTGAAGCTCCAAAAGTAAATGTCCGTGCAATACCAACTGGATCAATAGGATTGGATTACGCTCTAGGAATTGGTGGTTTGCCAAGTGGTAGAATAGTTGAAATATTTGGACCAGAATCATCAGGTAAAACAACACTTACTTTACACATAGTCGCAGAAGCACAAAAAATGGGTGGTATTTGTGCATTTATAGATGCCGAACACGCAATGGACCCTGAATATGCCAAAAAAATTGGTGTTAATATCAACGACCTCCTTATATCTCAACCAGACACTGGAGAGCAGGCTTTGGACATCGTAGAAAGTCTTGTCCGCTCTGGAAAGATAGATGTGGTAGTGATAGACTCTGTAGCCGCACTTACCCCAAAAGATGAGATAGAGGGTGATATGGGGGCTTACCACGTAGGTAAACAAGCTAGACTGATGTCTCAAGCGCTCAGGAAACTCACCGCGATAGTTGCCAAGTCCAAAACCGTAGTTATATTCATAAACCAGATCCGTATGCAGATAGGTGTGATGTTTGGCAACCCTGAGACCACTCCAGGAGGCAAAGCATTAAAATTTTACACGTCTGTTCGCATTGATATCCGAAAAATAGCTTCTATCAAAAAAGGTGACGAAGTAGTAGGATCAAGGACACGAGTAAAAGTAGTCAAAAACAAAGTTGCCGCTCCATTCAAACAAACCGAATTTGATATCATATACAACGAAGGTATTTCAAAAGAAGGCGAGATGATTGCACTAGGAGAAAAGTTTGATATCATCAAAAAAACTGGTACTTCATACGGATACACCCCTCCACTATCTGCATCCGCTGAAAAAGCTCAAGCAGGAGGTAAAATCCCAAAGTCCAAAGAAGATACAGAAATCAAGCTCGGCCGTGGCTACGACGCCACACGCACATTCCTCCGTGACAAGGCCAACTCTAGCATCCGATCCCAAATCCTCAAAGAGATTATGAAAAAGTTAGAGACGATGGAATAAAAGACTTAGTAATTTTAAAAAAGAAATCCATATACCAAAATATTGGTATATGGATTTTGTATATAAACTATTACTATTTTTTGTTTACGCGACTCTTAAAAAATGGAAATTTATCAACATCCAAAATCCCAATTCTTTTTAGTTCCGTAGCAAAATCATCTGCTGATTTTTTTCCAAATTGCATGATTGTATCTGTGCAATTTAAAACATCCATAAGAGTAAAATTTAAATTTAAAAATCTCGCATTTAAACAATGTAGTGTCCGAGCTCTACAATTTTTAGATAAAACAACAATAAAGAATTTATCAAAATCTTCTTCTAGTAATAACACTTCATTACATAAGTCATTGCCAGAAATGATATCATTAGGTTCTGGAGATTTACTTTTGAATTTGAATTTAATTTAGGTATTTTGTGCTAAAATTTCTAAATGAAACAAATAATGGAAAACATTTTAATAAAAGCGACAGAAAAGAATTAG